>Ga0066637_10003235_pt1 | contig 10924 bp, 9 predicted proteins | sample CryGeyCG2014_020_FD_62737 | JGI IMG/M metagenome (GOLD analysis project Ga0066637, IMG submission 62737) | Groundwater microbial communities from aquifer - Crystal Geyser CG08_land_8/20/14_0.20 | ecosystem: Environmental > Aquatic > Deep subsurface > Groundwater | place: USA: Utah: Grand County...
ATTAAATTTAAAGGTGGAAAGGGAATAGCAGCTTCTTTAGGGGTGGTAATTGGAGTCTCAACCCTGCCATTCATGGATAATCCTATATGGTTGAAGATACTTCCATTTCTTATTATTTTTGGCACCTGGGCTGTTATTTTTGCGGTTTTTAGAATTGTATCTCTGGCATCTTTAAGTGCGGCTATTACTGCCCCCATTGCATTTTATTTTACCGTTACCGGACATACATGGGATACATGGGCAATAGTAATTGCAGCATTTTTCTGGTGTGCGCTTACTTTTATTACTCATAGAGAAAATATTAAAAGATTAATAAATAAAGAAGAGAAAAAACTTAAAAGATAAGGGGAATAAATGGAAATAGAAATTGGCAAGGGGAAAACCGGCAGGAGATCTTATTGTTTTGATGAAGTATCAATAGTCCCAAGTAGAAGAACCAGGGATCCGGAGGATATTGATATTTCAGTAAATATTGGAGAATATAAGCTTGAACTGCCGGTACTGGCTTCAGCAATGGATGGTGTTGTAGACGTAAGATTTGCTATAGAAATGAGAAAAGTAGGAGGGCTTGCTGTGCTGAATTTAGAGGGTCTGCAGTGCAGATATGATAATGCGGATGAAATTCTGGAAAGAATTTCAAAATTTTCTGCAGGAGAAGCTACCAGTAAAATGCAGAAAATTTATCGTGAGCCCATTAAAGAGGAATTAATTGCTAAAAGAGTAAAACAGATAAAGAAAGAAAGTGATATAGTCTGCGCCTCCTTAACCCCTAAAAATGTTGAAAAGTATTATAATATAGCTATAGATGCTGGTCTTGATATTCTGGTAATACAGGGTACGGTAGTTAGCGCTGAGCATGTGAGTAAGACAAAAATGCCGTTAGATTTGAAAAAATTTATTCCCGAATGTCCGGTCCCGGTAATAGTTGGCGGCTGTGCATCATATTCCACTTCCCTGCACCTGATGCGAACAGGAGCAGTTGGTGTTCTAGTAGGTGTTGGTCCTGGAGCAGCATGTACCACAAGACAGGTGCTGGGGATTGGTGTGCCTCAGGCTACTGCGATTGCGGATGCTTCAGCCGCAAGGGTTAGATATCTGGAGGAAACAGGACAGTACTCATTAGTAATTGCTGATGGCGGTATGCGTACAGGCGGAGACATTGCGAAAGCTATTGCCTGCGGCGCAGATCTGGTTATGATAGGTTCCCCGCTTTCAAGGGCTAAAGAAGCTCCAGGCAGGGGTTATCAATGGGGTATGGCAACCTTCCACCCCGATCTTCCAAGGGGTACCAGAATTAAGACAGATGTAGCTGCTAGCTTAAGAGAAATACTGGTGGGACCTGCATTTGAAAATGATGGAACCTTAAATCTATTTGGAGCGCTGAGAACTTCAATGGCTACATGCGGTTATGAAAACATCAAGGATTTCCAGAAAGCTGAAGTAATGGTGGCTCCATCAATTAAAACAGAAGGTAAACTCCACCAGCAGCAACAGAGAGTAGGTATGGGGGCGTAATATGGATAGTGTACTGGTAATTGATTTTGGCGGGCAATACAGTCAATTAATTACAAGGAGAGTCAGAGAACTCAGGGTTTATTCTGAACTTATTCCCTATGATACTGATATTGAAAAAATAAAGGAAAAGAAGCCCAGTGGCCTGATACTCTCTGGTTCGCCCTATAGTATTCTATCAAAAGACAGAAAAGCTCCTGTAGTCGATAAAGAGATTTTTTCTCTGGGCATACCTATACTTGGAATTTGTTACGGAATGCAGTTGATAACCCGGTTATTTGATGGTGAGGTTATCACCAGCGGACACAACGAGTATGGAAAAACAAAAATAAAACTGAACTTAAAATCACCACTTTTTAAAGACTTAAAGCCCGTAGAAACCTGCTGGATGAGCCATAAGGATAGTGTGGTTAAGATTCCTCACGCCTTTAATGTAATAGCTTCCACTCCCAATCTTCCTATTGCGGGTATAGAAGAACCTAAAAATAAAATATATGGGATACAGTTTCATCCTGAGGTAATGCATACCCCATCCGGGATTGATATACTTAAGAATTTCCTGTTTGATATCTGTGGATGTTCACCTACCTGGACCATGGTTTCCATTATTGAAAAACAGATAAAAAAAATAAAAGATAAAGTAAAAGATGGAAGAGTTATATGTGGTCTTAGTGGAGGAGTAGATTCTTCTGTAGCGGCAGTTTTAGTAAACAAAGCTGTTGGTAATAAACTTACCTGCATCCTTGTTGATCATGGACTTCTCCGGAAAGGGGAGGCAAATAAGGTTGCGGAAACGTTCAGGGAAAATTTTAAAATTAACCTGATCCATGTAAATGCCAAAGATAGATTTTTAAGCAAACTGGTGGGAGTTATAGACCCTGAAAAGAAAAGAAAGATAATTGGAAATGAATTTATAAGAATATTTGAAGAAGAGGCATCAAAGATAAAAAATGCAAATTACCTGGTGCAGGGGACACTATACCCTGATGTGATAGAAAGCGGTACCAGAGATGCCGCTAGAATAAAGTCACATCATAATGTAGGCGGCCTTCCGGTTGATATGAAGCTTGGATTAATTGAGCCTTTAAGGTTATTATTTAAAGATGAAATAAGGAAGATAGGAATAGAATTAGGTCTTCCGGATGAGGTAGTCTGGAGACAGCCATTTCCCGGCCCTGGCCTGGCAATCAGAATAATTGGCGAGGTTACGGAAGAAAAGATAAAAATACTTCAGAATGCAGATGAGATAGTAGTTGAGGAAATAAAGAGAGCAGGACTGTATAAAAGTATCTGGCAGTCTTTTGCTGTGCTTGCCAGCATTAGAAGTGTAGGGGTAATGGGTGATGAAAGAACTTACTTCTATCCGATAATAATAAGAGCAGTAAGCAGCGCTGATGCAATGACTGCGGATTGGGTAAAGCTTCCACATAAGGTACTTGAAAGAATGAGCACGAGAATTATAAATGAGGTTGATGGAGTAAACAGAGTGGTATATGATATAAGCTCGAAACCGCCAAGTACTATAGAATGGGAGTAAATGAAAATAAAAAAAGAATCAAAGGAGTATTGATGGAAAAAGACTTTAAAGAAAAGTTAAAAGAATATAGAGAAGAGATCAATGAAATTGATAAAAATATTGTAAATTTTCTAAATAAAAGGGCAGAAGCAGTAATGAAAATAAAAAGGTTGAAAGAAGATAGAGATGTACCTTTATATGATGCAAAAAGGGAGGAGGAATTAATTAATAATATTATTAAATATAATAAGGGCCCCTTATATAATGATAATATTGTAGATATTTTTGAAAGCATCCTGAGAAATGTTCAGGTTTTGGAAAAAGATGAGAGTCTCTAAATATCTGGTTGCTGTATTTTAAAAGTATCCAATAATAATTATTTTATATTAGAAAGAAATATCTTTAAATGGAAAATAAAAAAGAAAAACTTGAAGGAATTGAAATCAAAGATGATGCAAAGCTGATTGAAGAAGGCTATATTACTATAATTGCAGGACCTTGCGCAATTGAAAGCTGGGAGCAACTAGATGCTATTGCAAAAGTAGTAAAAAATCTGGGGCTTTCATTTATGCGGGGCGGAGCTTATAAGCCCAGAACATCTCCATACAGCTTTCAGGGACTTGGGGAAGAAGGTCTAAAGTATCTAAAGGAAATTAATATTAAATATGGTCTCAAAACAGTGACCGAGGTTACTGATACCGAGAACGTTGAAATAATAGCAAATAACGTGGATGTGCTGCAGATCGGCACCAGGAATATGTCTAATTTTGCATTGCTCAAAAAAGTTGGTAGGGTTGCAAATGAAAGAAATAAAAAGGTTCTTCTTAAAAGAGGATGGGCATCATCAATAAAGGAATGGCTGCTTGCAGTTGAATATATAACTTTACAAGGAAATACAGAAGTAGTGCTGTGTGAAAGAGGTATAAGGACATTTGAAACTGATACCAGGTTTACTCTGGATCTGTCGGCGGTTCCGGTTATTAAAAAATTGAGCAAACTTCCTATAATTGTTGATCCTTCCCATGCTGTTGGATGGAGCGATCTGGTTATTCCTATGAGTAGGGCAGCGATTGCAGTGGGTGCAGACGGCCTTATTGTTGAGGCTCATACCAATCCTTCACAGGCACTCAGTGATGGACAACAGTCCTTGAATGCAAAAGAGCTGGCGGAGTTAGTACGCCAGGTAAAAAATATTGCAGATGTTATTGGAAAGAAAATTAGATAGCTTAGTGAAACTTGGAATTAGAAAAATATTTAAACCCCCAGCAAATTAAAGCGGTAAAAAGCACTGAAAAGCCACTCTTGGTCATTGCCGGCGCAGGAAGTGGAAAAACAAGGGTGCTAACTTACAGGATTGCATACCTGATTAAGAGCAGGGGAGTAGACCCCTTTAATATTCTTGCTATTACTTTTACCAATAAAGCAGCCAGAGAGATGAAAAGAAGAGTTATAGAACTGGTTGGCAGAATTGGGGAATATATGTGGGTCAGTACCTTTCATTCATTCTGCGCAAGAATCCTCAGGTACGAGATTAATCACCTGGGCATGTCCAGAAATTATGTGATTTATGATGCTGACGACGCATTAAGTCTGGTATCCAATGTTGAAAAGGAACTGGATATAGATATCAAAAGATTTCCTCCCAAAGCAGTGATGTCAGTCATTAGCGATGCCAAAAATAAGCTTATTGACTATGAAGCCTTCTCAAAAAAGGCGATCGATTATTTCGAGAAAACAACAGCTAAAATTTACGGGTTATATCAGGAAAAGCTGTTTAAAGCCAATGCACTTGATTTTGATGACCTTTTGATGTTTGCGGTTGACATTTTAAATTTATTTCCGGAAGTAAGAGAGAAATACCAGGAAAAATTTAAATATATTCTGGTAGATGAGTTTCAGGATACAAATATTGCTCAAAATGAAATTGTCTTACTTTTATCGGAAAAGCATAAAAGAATCTGTGTGGTTGGAGATGATGACCAGAACATTTATAGCTGGCGTGGTGCGGAGATTAAAAATATTATTAATTTTGATAAGCAGTTTGATGATACTGTGGTCATAAAACTGGAACAAAATTATAGATCCACTCAGAATATACTGGATGCCGCAAATTTTATCATAAGAAATAATGAAAACAGGAAACATAAAAATTTATGGACCGAGAATCCTGAAGGAGAAATGGTTTCAAAATATACAGCTCCAGATGAAAAAATGGAAGTAAGTTTTGTGGTTCAAAATATAGAAAGATATATGAGAGAGAAAAGTAAGAAATATAAGGATTTTGCTATTTTTTACCGGACTAATGCACAGTCCAGAGCTGTGGAAGAATACCTGGTAAGACAAAATATACCCTATAAAATTTACGGGGGTTTAAGATTTTACGATAGAAGAGAAATAAAAGACATGCTTGCTTATATGAAGTTGATTGCGAATCCTAAGGATGTAGTGAGTCTCGTAAGAATTGTGAATGTTCCCAGGCGAAAGATTGGTAAATTAACAATTACTGTTATAGAAAAATATGCCCGTAAGAATAATATGACTTTTTGTGAGGCTTTTTACAGGAGTGATGAAATTCCTCTGCTGGGCAGGAGCGCAAAGGAAAGAATCGATAAATTTATATCACTTATTGCAGATTTTAGAAGCTTTGCCTTAGAGCGTGGGGTTAGTGAGGTATTGCAGAAAATATGGGAAAAAACCGGCTATATGAAAGAGCTTGAGCGGGAAAACACTATAGAAGCTTTAAACAGAATAGAGAACTTAAGGGAACTTTTAACTGTTACCAGAGAGTATGAAGAAAAAGCTGTAGTAAATAACATCCCTGCTGATTCCCTTAGAGACTCTCAGGGCTCTGATACTGAAAAGGGCTCCAGAAAGGACTCCAGGGATGTTGGCGGCCTATATAATCTGGATGGCTTTCTGGAAGAAGTCTCACTCCTTACAGATATTGACAACTATGATGAAAGTACGGATGGACTGGTGCTGATGACTCTTCATAATGCAAAGGGGCTTGAGTTTCCGGTAGTATTCATAATAGGAATGGAGGAAGGAATTTTTCCACATTCCAGAAGTATGAATAGTATTGATGAGCTGGAAGAAGAAAGAAGGCTGTGCTATGTTGGTATTACCCGGGCCAGGGAAAAGGTATTTTTATCTTCTTCGGTGTCACATAGTATCTATGGTGATACTAGCTTTAGAACTGTTTCGAGGTTTATAAATGAAATCCCCCCGGATCTTGTAATTGATGAAAACAGGATTGAGTCTGAAAGTATGAAGCAGGGCATGGCAGCAGAAAAAAATGGGTATGGAGGTTATTACAGTTATAAAAAGGGTGATTTAATAGAGCATAAGTATTTTGGGCAGGGTAAAATTTTAAAGGTGAAGAAGCTGGTGGATGACTGTGAACTGGATGTGATTTTTGACAGGGCTGGTATAAAACATCTGCTGGTAAGTTTTGCTCCTATAAAAAAGATAAAGTAATTTATGCTATTTTAAGTTTTCGGGATTTAATTCTTCCAGTTCTTCAGTTACGAACCTCCCATCCTTTCTTATCAGGATACTATCAAAATAAATTTCCCCGCCTCCATATTCGGGTGTTTGTATACATACGAGGTCCCAGTGTATCGCAGAATCATTGCCATTTGATGTTTCCTTGTAGCACTTTCCAGGTGTGAAGTGAAAGCTTCCCATTATTTTTTCATCGAACAGCGCATCTTTCATAGGACTGGTTATATATGGGTTGACACCTATGGAAAATTCTCCTATATATCTGGCTCCTTCGTCTGTATCAAAAACCTTATTAATTCTTTCTGTATCACTGGCGGTGGCTTCAATAATCTTACCATTTTTGAAATGCAGGATGATATTTTCATAAGTAACACCCTGATAGACGGCAGGACAGTTATAGGCCAGCCTGCCATTTACAGAATTTCTTACCGGAGCTGTAAAAACTTCACCATCCGGAATATTAAATTCACCATCACATTTTCTAGCGGGAATATCTTTGATGGAGAAGGTCAAATCAGTATCTTTACCGGTTACATGGATCTTATCTGTTTTATTCATCAGCTTTACCAGATTATCCATAGCCCTTGACATCTTGCTATAATCCAGATTGCACACATTAAAATAAAAATCTTCAAAAGCTTCCGTACTGGTATTTGCCAGTTGGGCCATTGAGCTATTGGGATATCTTATAACTACCCACCTGGTGTTGTTTATTCTTTCCTCATTTACTGCTTTAACAAAATATTTCATATAAGCAGTCATTTTTTCTGGTTCGATATCACTCATTTCACTAACATTGTCACCGGCTCTTATTCCTATGAAGGCATCCATTTCCTTCATACGGACAAGTTCGTATTTAGCCAGAGATTCCAGCTGTTCCGCAGTGTTTTCTTTAAGCAGCTCCCTTATAATGCTGTTATCCTTTAAATCTGTATACGGCACTCCTCCGATTTTATATATTTCTTTTATGAGAGCCCTGGTAAGTGGAATTCCGGAACTGCCGGCACACTCTATTAGAACTTTTTCTCCTTTTTGTACCCTGCAGGAATAATTTACCAGATTTTTTGCCAGTTTTTCTATTCTCGGATCCATTGTATCACTCTTTTCTTATTTCCAATTGTACTGTCTGTTTATATATAAAAGGTAATTATACAGTAAAAATTTTTGGTAATTATACATTGACAACAAGTATAAAACGATCTACTAACCATTACCATACCTTTTTTAATCATTAGCTATCCCCCAATAAACTTTCTCATCTTTAAGGCATCTGTACCATCATTATAAAAATTAGAAATGGTTCTTAAAGTGAAAAAACCTAAATTTTCCCAAAAACGAATGCTTTCTATGTTAGTTGATCGAACCTCTAATTCTATAATCTTCACACCAGACATCTTCAAGTGGTTAAAAGTAAAGTATACAAGAGTTTTCCCAACACTTTTATGTCTATAAGCCGGATCAACAGCAATAGAGGCAACATAGCCTTTTTTGTGGGCAATGCAGGTTATCATATATCCCACAACTACTCCTGATATCTCTGCAACAATAAAAAGATAGGGACACTTATGATACCAACTCATGAATATATCTTCCGAGAATGAATCAATCGAAAATGAGGCACGCTCAATTTCCATAATCCGATTAAGGTCTTTGGGAGAGAAACACCTTACATTGATTTTATTTATTGTCACCATTTTCTCTATGTTTTTCTTTTATTATATATTGAACAATTCAAATTTTTAATCATTAAACATATTTTTACTTTAAAAAACCCTTGGGAAATCAATTTTTAGAAATATTGATAATATTAAATTCTTTGGCAATGCTGAAGACAGGTTCCAGAAGTTGTTCCATGATTTACCTCCTATCAAGTGCCGGGCCACACAAGTGCCAAAAGCTATGCTAGGTTGTGTATGTCCCATATTCCTGAAGCGTCTCCCACATCGCCATGATATTCTCAGGCGGCACATTGCCCTGGATATTGTGAACAGCAGCATATACGAATCCTCCTCCAGGCATGAGGTCGATGATACGGCGTTTAACATCTTCGCGTACCTCTTCAGGAGTATGGTTCTCGTCAAAGACCCGCTGTGTATCTATACCACCGCCCCAGAAAGTGAGATCTTTGCCGTACTCGCGTTTCAGCTCAGCCGAATCCATGCCCGCTGCACTGACCTGCACCGGGTTAATAATATCCAGTCCGATCTCGATGAGGTCGGGAATAACCTTGCGAATAGAGCCACAGGAGTGCAAGAAGATCTTGGCGCTGCTGCGTGAACGGATGAAATCGAACAACTCCTTGTGAAGCGGTTTGAGATACCTGCGATATGAGCTGGGCGATATGAGCATATTGTTTTGCCCAGCGAAATCGTCAGCCAGTTGAACCACATTGATCATGTTGCCCAGGACGTCGAACATCTTTTCCCAGTACGCTAGCTGCATATCCATGAAACGGTACATTATCTTCTGTGAAAGTGAAGGCCTGCCGATGAAATCGGCATAGCCATCTATGAAGCCGCGGGTCCATAGATACATCTCGAAGATACCAGCAGAGAGATTTCCCACAACCAGGGCTCGTTGTTCCTCTTTAACCACTCTCTCTGCGGCCTCTCTGAGACCGACGAAACGAGCCGGGTCTTTTGGATCAGGCAATACGTAGCAGTCAAAATTAGATTCGTCAATATCACCTCTCAGGGGGTGATCGAACATGTCATAATATAAACCACCAGCCCTGGGCATTCGCCACCCGATTCCATATTCGTCATAGAAGTAGGTATAGTTGCCATCCTCCGTCTCCTTGATCTCTATCTGGTAGCTGGCTGAAGAACGCGGCGCAACGTTCTTAACATCCACCCCCAGGTGATCTAACACGTCGTCATCGACTTGAGCCAACTGTTGCACGACATCAACTATAGTGGGCTCAATACGCGGCAATCCCAGGTAGTCTCGCAACGCTGTATATGCTTTCACATTGATGCCAGTAAGTACCGTACCGCCCATGTCAAAAGGGACCCGATCCGGCTCTCTATGGTTCAAAGTGGTGAGTACGCGTTCTCGCGAGTTCATTATGCAGCCTCCTCTACGATCTACACCGGGCAAGGTCATCATCTGCGCAAGATCAGATCAGTCATTTGCTTGTGCCACCCGACATCAGCCCACATTCCTTCGAAGTGAGGTTGACAGAAGTTACTAGTGCAGATACCTTGCCATCCCCTTTCAGATGCCATGCGAACTCCGTGCTCTGCGATGTCTTTAACCCAATCCCACTCTCCGCCAGTGCCACCTGGTGTGACTTCATCATAGTTAATCGGCCCCCAAGCTTCAGTTGTAAAGAGAGCGATGTTGCTCTTCTTGCCCCATTCTGCCCAGAAGTCAATGCGAGCTTCAAGCATACTGGCATATTTGTCGCGATATTTGGGATACAGATTGGCCATGCGCTTTGCATGAATTCTTAGACTCCTCGGATAGGGGAATCCGATGTGTAGCAGAACCTGTCCGGTTCTAAACATCCATTTCATGTAGTCAGACACCCATATATGCACCTCGGCCAAATCAAATGTGCTTACATCGATTGTTTGCATCTGACGCGAACCCATAAACTGGAATGAAAAAGTGTACTTCAGATCAGGATATTTCTCGCGCACCGGTGTGATAGCACCATCGAAGTAGTTCTTGATGCGCTGCTTCACTCCTTCATCCCACTTACTTGATAATTTGAGCATCATCCTCAGATCTCCAACTCGCCTGGATTTGAATATGTCAGTGTAGGGACCTGGCGCCCACCTTCTTACCGGAAACTCATTGCAGATATCTACCCATACGATGCGGTCGTGCAGTCCTGCCTCGCTGAGTAGATCGAGAGTCTCCAACCATATGCGGGCATAGTCTTTCGGCGATTGAATCATTTGTACCCGGTTACGTGTATCAAGGTTGTACCACGACGATAGTCCCACATAAATACCTCGATCAGCAGCTTTGCTGATGAACTCGACCAGAGCCGAGCGCGGCTCGACCTGTACAGGTTTGTGATTTCCCCACATGAAACTATCAGGCTGGGGAAGTATCGTGAATTGCTCAACTATCTGGCCGTCCGGCCCTTTCGCAACCAGATGTGGGAAGGCATCCAGGCGGATACAGTTGTAGCCGCGTTCCGCCAATTCATCAAGTACTTTGTCCCAATCTGCATATTCTGCTTCATCGCCCGTCTGTCGGACAAGCCACGAAAACTCCCACATCGTGACAGCATACTTCGCTTCAGGATTGAACCCACTTGCACTGAACACTTCTAGCCTCCATTTCAGGTGTTTGGCTACTAAAGCAAATGATAATGTAGGTTTTCCTCAAAGTCAAAAAAAAATTCCATTGAGTTTTTTACTGATGAGTTCACTTTTA
>Ga0066637_10003236_pt1 | contig 10924 bp, 9 predicted proteins | sample CryGeyCG2014_020_FD_62737 | JGI IMG/M metagenome (GOLD analysis project Ga0066637, IMG submission 62737) | Groundwater microbial communities from aquifer - Crystal Geyser CG08_land_8/20/14_0.20 | ecosystem: Environmental > Aquatic > Deep subsurface > Groundwater | place: USA: Utah: Grand County...
TTCCGACAATAGTTAGCGGTAAGGTCCAGGTTCTGCCTATTTATGAAGTAAAAGGAGATGTTAACTTTGCCACCGGTAATGTTGATTTCGGGGGTAATGTAATTATTAGAGGAAATGTTCTCAGTGGCTTTCACGTAAAATCAGGAGGGAACATAGAAATTGATGGGAATGTGGAAGATGCTTTGGTTGAGGCAAGTGGAAAGATAACTATTAGAGGTGGTGTGTACGGAAAAGGCAAAGGGCAGGTCTCAGCCGGAGGGGAACTCTCGGTTAGGTCTGTAGAGCAGGGCAATGTAAAATCAAAGACTAATATTAAGATCGGGGAAGCCGCTATGCATAGTACTGTTTTAGCCGGGGCAAAAGTAACTGTCTCCGGAAAGAAAGGGTTGATTGTAGGTGGCTTAACCAGAGCTGGCGAGACAGTAAATGTAAGAACTATTGGATCGCGCCTTGCTACCCCTACTGAGATTGAAGTAGGGGCAAATCCAGAGATGCGGGAAGAGCTAAAGAATCTAGAGAAGAAGATTGCAGCTGACCAGGAAAATTTAAAGAAGACCCAGAATGCAGTAGAAAGTTTAAAGAAATTACAGAAACAGGTTGGAGAATTACCCAAAGCCAAAAAGGACTTACTTACCAGATTGACCCGCACTCAATTCCAGTTGATGGGGCAGTTAAAGTCATCTATAGAGAGAAAAGTGCGACTAAATGAGGCAATAAGAGAGACAGTAGCGGCAAGGGTGGCGGTCTCAGGCATAATTTACCCGGGAGCAAAGATAACTGTGAAGGATGCAATTATGTTGGTTAGCGATGAACTTAAATTTGTAACCTTATATGAGAAGGAGGGAAAGGTACAAATAGGAAGCTATAGGTAAGAAGGCAAATTGGATTGGAAGATTAAAGAGTTTAAAGAGTTAAGGAGTTTAAGGAGTTTAAGGAGTTAAGGAGTCAAGGAGTCAAGGAGTAGTCAAGCGGTAGTCAAGTAGCCCCTGCGGGGCTGTCAAGTATAGTCAAGAGTAGTCAAATAGCCCCTCCGGGGCTGTCAAGTATTGTCAAGCAGTAGTCAAGTATAGTCAAGTCTTGACGGTGGACGAAGTCCACCCCTTGACGCAAAGCACTTGACTGTTGCTTGACAATGGAGCAAAGCGACACGGGGCGGTGATTGAGGTGTCGGTAAGAGCAATAGATATTCAGGTGATAGCTGCTAAAGCCGGGGATGTGGAGAGAGTTCAACAAACTCAGCATCAACAACCCCAGACTCAGCAGCAGCAGTTTGCTGCTCAACTCCAGCAGGAGCAAGAGATAAAGAGGAAACAAGCTCCTCCTTCGCCCAAAAGTGAAGAGGCAAAGATTAGGGATGAAGCCGAAGGGAGTAAACAAAGAAGATATCTAACCCGCAAGAGGAAGGAAGAGGAAGAGAAAGAGAAAAGAGAAGAGGAGCTGGTAGAAGTGGAAGAAGGGCAGGTTATTGATGTAAGAGTCTAGAGATCCGTAAATCGTAAAGGGTAAGGAGTAAAGTGTAGATTGAAGATTAGAAAGCAAACTCAATGAACTCAATGAACTCAACGAACTCAATGAACTCAATAAACTCAATGAACTCAACAAACTCAATGAACTCAATGAACTCAACAAACTCAATAAACTCAACGAACTCAATGAACTCAATAAACTCAACGAACTCAACGAACTCAAGTGGAGGGAAGGAATGATGAAAAAAAGCAGTGAGTTAATTGGCTTACCGGTAGTAAGTATTGAAGAGGGAGTAGAAGTAGGGAAGGTAAAAGAGATAGTCTTAAATGCTGCAAAAGGGGAGATTATGGGGCTGGTGGTTGAAGACGAGAAGTGGTATAAGGAGGTAAAAGTAGTCTCCTCAGCTCTTATTTATGGAATAGGAGAATATGCTGTGACTATTGAGAATACCTCGGCAATAGTAGGATTGTCCAGTATGCCGGAGATGGAGGAACTGCTGGAGAATAATATCAGGGCTAAGGGGACAAAAGTAATTACTAAAGGAGGAAGACTTATTGGTAGTGTAGATGAGTATTATGTAGATGTTCAGAACGGTAAGATAGAAGCTTATGAACTTACTGATGAACGGATTATTCCTACTTCCTCTGTGCTTACTATTGGCAAGCAGGTTTTAGTAGTGGCTGATGATGTGGAAAAACATCTTAAAAAAAACATTAGCGAAGTCTTGGGCGAAGAAGGAAAGGTAACTCCTACCCCGGAGGTAAAAGAAAAGGAGAAAGTCCCTCAGCCGACTCCTAAAGTAGAAAAAGAAGTGCCCAAGAAAGAAGAAGAAAAAGTAGAGATTAAGGAAAAAGTTTCTCCAGCCTTGGCTGGGAAAACAACTAACTTGAGCAAGATATTTGAAGAAAGACAGAAAAAGTTTATCCTGGGCAAAAAGGTTAATCGAAGAATTGAAACTAATGAAGGAGTGGTAATAGCTGATTTGGGGGAAGTAGTTAATGAGAAGATAATTGAGGCCGCAAAACAGGCCGGTAAATTTACAGAACTATCAATGAGTGTAAAGACGGAAGGATAAATTATGTCTTACTTATTATTATTTATGCAGATTTTGCTTTTGTTTTTACTTATCGTCTTCTATGTAACTGACCATTCCCGGGCAACAACAAAGATTCAAGGGGAAGATTTCTCTTCTCAGATAAAGGAATGGCAGAAGACAGTAGTTGAGCTGATAAAGGAGTTAGAAAATGTAAGTGGGGAGATTCTCTCCCAAATAAAGAGTAAGATGGAAGAGATGGACTTAAAGATTGCTGAGGCAGATAAGAAGATTAAGAGTCTGAAGACCTTAATTCCTGAGGTTTCTTCCTGGTCTGAGCCAAACCTGGAAGGGAAATTAGTTAAGAAAAGAAGCCCTAACAAGAGCCTCCCTCCCAAGCATGGTAAGATTTATCAATTAGCTGACCAGGGCTGGAATGTTGTTGATATCGCTGAAAAGACCAGGATAGGAAAAGGAGAAATTCAGTTAATCTTAGACCTAAGGCGGCAGGTAATCTCTTAAGAAGTGAAGGCCTAGTTCTACGAATAGGATTTGGAGTTTCATTACTGAGTTGAGTTGAAGGGGAAAGGAGATACCTCCCCTTTTTTTTGATAAAAGGCGGGGCGTAGCGCAGTCTGGTTTAGCGCGCCTGCCTTGGGAGCAGGAGGTCGGCCGTTCAAATCGGCTCGCCCCGACCAGGAGGCGCTCATAGCTCAACGGATAGAGCAACGGACTTCTAATCCGTAGGTTGAAGGTTCGATTCCTTCTGGGCGCGCTAAAGTGGTGAGTGTAGCTCAAGTGGTTAGAGCGCTGGACTGTGGCTCCAGGGGTTGAGGGTTCAAGTCCCTTCACTCACCCCCAAAATGTAAAAATAAAAGATAAAAATGTAAAATGACAGATTAAAATTCAAAATTTTTTACATTTTGGTTTGTCATTTTAATTTTTTCATTTTAAGTTTTAATTTTAAGTTGGTCTGCCATTTTGGTCTTTGCATCTTTATATTTGATTTATAGATTGGGACTTATAGGCAATAATTTAATGTATTGGATGTGTTTTAGCAGGCGCCTGTAGCTCAATTGGATAGAGCGACGGACTTCGGATCCGTAAGTTGGAGGTTCGAGTCCTCTCAGGCGTGCGGGTCGTTGGCTCAATTGGTAGAGCAGCTGACTCTTAATCAGCGGGTTACAGGTTCGAGTCCTGTACGACCCACAAGAGTGGACTGAAACTGAAAGGAGGAAGAAAATGGCTTTTTCTTATTATTGGTCAAAAGAAAAACAAAAGAAATGGTGCGAAAAGCAGTTGATTAGCTACATTAAAGATTATGTCTATCCTTACCATCCTTATTACCGGCGAAAGTTTAAGAAGTTAGGTATAAACCCAGCTAAGATTAAGAGTTATGACGATATCCTTAAGATCCCTTTAACTACTAAAGAGGATATGGTTGAGGAGTATGAGGCATTTATCCTTCAGCCAAAATTCCCGGGGCAAAAATCCTTATATGATACTGCTCCGATTGCTAAGGTAAATTTTTTAAAATACCTTCTTCAAGCCCTGGTGGTTAAGGGTTTTGCCGCCGAGACTCCCAGTCATCGGACATTAAGATACAGGATAGAACAAATGGCTCGCCGGGAGTGGTATCCTATCCACTTTCATGCCAGTGGAGGAACAACTGGGAATCCCAGTCCAGCTCTCTATACCTGGTATGATATAAGAATAAATACTCCTCCCCTGGCTGTCTTAGCTAATCTTTGTGGCTTAGAGCTGGAGCATAGATGTCTTAATTTATTCCCTGCCGCTCCTCATCTTGCTTTCTTTCAGGTAGTTATGTCTGAGTTTTTGCTGGGAGGCTTTGTCTTTCATACCTGCGGTGGTCATGTAGTTCCTACCGAGCGCCAGATTGAACTAGCTGAAAGGGGGAAATTTGATTTTATCTCCGCTATTCCTTCTTACTTAACCTATTGGTTAGAAACAGCAGAAAGAATGAGAAAAGAAGGAAAGATTAAGCTCATTGATACAATGAAATTTGCTGTAGTAGCTGGAGAGCCGATGGTTCCTGCTTATCGGGAGCGGCTAAAAAGACAATTTGCCGCTATTGGCTCACCTGAGGTAAAGATAATTGAAGGATACGGAATGACCGAGGTAAAAGGAGCATTTTATGAGTGTGATGAGGGCTCAGGATTGCACCTAAGTCCAGAAAAATACTTCTGGGAAATCCTTGACCCAAAGACAAAGGAGCCGGTAGAGGAGGGAAAACCAGGTGTATTGACTTTTAGCCATATCGGCTGGCGAGGAACAGTCTTCTTAAGATTTTATACCGGGGACCTGATCAATGGAATGGTCTGGGATAAGTGCCCTAAATGTGGTTATACTATACCTCGTCTTCTTACCCCGATGTGTAGAGCAGTAAAAGATTTTACCAAGATTAAAGGAGCCAGAGTGCCTCTTTTATCTTTGCAGACAGCAGTCCGAAATAGTGAGGGGGTAGAATCTTTTCAGGTTATTATTACTAAAGAGAAGAAGGAAGACCCCTTTTCCCGGGATTTGGTCATAGTCTATGTAGCTAAAAAAGAAGGTTTTGATGAGGAGAAGGTCTCTAACTCAATCAGAAAAAATGTAAAACTTGACTGTGAGATAAGCCCCAATAAGATAATCTTTGAAGATACTCAAAGCCTAGAGGGGAGATTGTTCCAAAGGACGGGCTTAAAAGCTGATTGGATAGTAGATGAAAGACAGGTGCATGCATAAAGTAACATTTATCCCTGGGGATGGAATTGGGCCTGAGGTCTCCTTGGCAGCTAAAAGATGCATTTCTGCTGTCGGGGTTAAGATTTCCTGGGAAGAAGTCTTGGCTGGAGAAGAGGCAATAGATAAGCATAACACTCCCCTGCCCAGCTCTGTTTTAGAATCAATTAAAAAAAACAAAGTAGCCCTCAAAGGACCAATTACTACACCAGTAGGGGAAGGATTCAGAAGCGTTAATGTTGCCTTGAGGCAAACCTTAGGCTTATATGCTAATCTTCGCCCCTGCCGCTATTATCCAGGAGTAAAATCTTATTATAAAGATGTAGACCTGATAATTGTTCGGGAAAATAGTGAAGATTTATATGCCGGGATAGAATTTAAAAAAGGAGATGGAAAGACAGAAGATTTAATCTCCACCATTAGTTCGCTCACCTCCTTTAAAATTCCCCTTGATTCCGGGATTAGTATCAAGCCGATATCCTTTACTGCCTCAGCTAAAATTGTTAGATTTGCCTTTGAATATGCCTTAAAATATAAAAGAAAAAAAGTTACCTGTGTGCATAAAGCTAACATTATGAAGTTTAGTGATGGCTTATTCTTAGAAGCGGCTCGCCAGGTAGCTGGCGAGTATTCAGGAAGAGTGGAATTTGAGGATAAGTTAGTTGACAATATGTGTATGCAGTTAGTCCAAAAGCCAGAAAACTATGACCTGCTGGTCTTACCCAATCTTTATGGTGACATAATATCTGACCTTTGTGCAGGCTTGGTGGGCGGATTAGGGGTAGCTCCTTCTGCTAACATAGGGGAAGAATTTGCTATATTTGAGCCAACTCATGGTAGTGCTCCCAAATATAAGGGCTTAAACAAAGTAAATCCCACCGCCATGATTTTATCCGCAGTCCTGATGCTTCGTCACCTTGGTGAAGAAGAAGCAGCTAATAAGTTAGAGAAAGCAGTGGCAAAGGTAATTGCGGAGGGAAAGACTGTTACCTATGACCTTAAAGCTAATCCTGATGACCCGACAGCAGCTAAATGTTCAGAGATGACTGAAGAGATTATAAGGAAGATTGCCAGTTAATAAACCACAAGATATTAAAGTAAAATCCCAAATCCCAATAATTACCAATACTACCAAACAAATCCCAATTACCAAATCCCAAACCCTTATTGGTTATTGGGATTTTGGATTTGTTTTGGATTTGGTAGTATTTGGATTTTGAGTTTCCACCAAAGGTGGCTTGGTCATTGGGATTTGTTTTGGATTTGGTAGTATTTGGATTTTGGATTTCATTTGGATTCTGTGTTAATCTGTGGTTAATTCCCCATCAAATAATCTAAATATTCATATTCTCTTTCCTCACAAAACCTCTGGAAGTAACCCAAATCTTCCCTACTATGCTTAAAGGCGCGGTAGGCAGTCTTAATCATGGTAATAGTCTCGTTAATACTCCTTACATATTTGTTTTCAGCAAATAAAGGGAGCCTTGGGCAAGATTCAACCAGAAAGTTCAAAAGCCGTCCTTTTCTTACTATCTCCGTAGCATATCCTCCTAAGTTTATCATAGAGTCTATCTGTTCTGCCCTCTCTTCGTAAGTTGAGGTTTTCTTTAGAGCAGTCCGGTAATTTTCCGGGGTAAGGTCTTTTTCATCCTTAGCTATTTTAGAAAGAGCGCTAATCAGCCTTTCATCCAATTCATTAGTTAAGTCATACAATTCAACTACTATCTTTAAATATTTTGGTAGCTCTTTCATCTTCTCCGACATACTAATCAAAGGAGCAAACAAAGCAGTTGCAGCCCCGAAGATTCTCCTCAGCCGACCTTGATTATAAGCAGCTGCTAACTTGCGAAAAAATTCATTCCTCTCTTCATATTCTCTTCTCTCTTCAAAGGGAGGATACATATATTTCCCAAAGAAAGCTCTTACCTCATCACCATTCTTAATGTTTTGATACCTCTCTATCAGTACATCATGCTGGTGGTTTATCACCCATCTTTTTACAACTACCTTATCCAAAGCCACCTCTTTACCTCCGCTCTAAAGTATAGAACTTTTCTTCCCCTTTGTCAACGTGGTATGGGGTCAGGCTGAAAAATGAAAAATAGAAATAACCTTGTCATTGACAAATTATACGAAAGGTAGTAAAATTGGATTATGGTAAGGAAACTAAGAATAGAATATCCTGTAATAGAATCAAAAGTTAAATGGTAATTGGTTCTATTTTTCATTTTTCAGCCTGACCCCTTTCTGCTTCAGTGATTAAAGAGGTGGAAGTAAATGAGAGAAAGATTTAAGTTTAAGAAAAAAGCAGAAGAGATGAGTAATCAGGAGATAAGAAGCCAGCAAAAAGAGGTAAAGAAGTTGAAAATGCCGGAGATCAGAACAGTAGATTTCCTTTATGAAGAAGGAGGAGAGATAACTTATGAGTATGGGGAACTAACTGCTCTTTGTCCTCCAACTGGCATTCAAGATAGTTATACCATAAGAATTATCTATGTTCCGAATAAAAAGCTCCCTGAATTAAAGAGTTTAAGATTTTACTTTTTGGCTTACCGAGATGTTCCAATCTTCCATGAACACCTAATAAACAAGGTCTTTGAGGATTTTAAGAAAGCAGTAAAACCTAAAAAATTAAAGATTGAATTAGATGTGGCGGTTAGAGGAGGTATTCGGACCAAGGTAGTGAAGACTGAGTAATGTCGAAAATGTTATGAAACCACAGGTGAACACAGGGAAATAAAACCACAGATTAACACAGGTGAACACTGAGAAATAAAAACCACAGAGGACACAGAAGACACAGAGGAATGAACCGAGATCCGTAAATCGTAAAGGGTGAAGAGTAAAGTGTTAAAGAAAACCACACGCCTTACACCTTACGCTTTACACCTAACACCCAACACCTATCACCTATCACCCACGGTTTTAGGAGGGAGATAAGATGAAAGAAAATGAGATTATCCTTCGCTATGGATGTAATCCCCATCAGACTCCAGCCAGGATATATTCTAAAGGAGAGGGACTTCCAATCAAGGTCTTGGGTGGTGCTCCCGGGTATATCAATCTCTTAGATGCTCTCAATTCCTGGCAACTGGTCAAGGAATTAAAGCAAGCATTAGGCTTACCGGCGGCCGCATCTTTTAAACATGTAAGTCCAGCTGGAGCAGCTCTAGCTACACCACTGAGTGAGGAGCTAAAGAGGGCTTATTTTGTTGATGACCTAAAACTATCTTCTCTTGCTTCTGCTTATGCCCGAGCCCGGGGAGCAGACCGAATGTCATCCTTTGGCGACTGGGTAGCTCTGAGTGAGATAGTTGACCTTCCCACCGCAAGACTGCTTCACCGGGAGGTCTCTGATGGAATCATCGCCCCCGGGTATGAAGAAGAGGCTCTCTCAATTCTTAAGAGTAAGAAGAAGGGAAAATATGTTATCCTAAAAATAGAACAAAATTATGAGCCAGGAGATTTGGAGATAAGGGAGGTCTTTGGAATTATATTTGAACAGAAAAGGAATGACCTAATGATAGACCTCAGCCTGCTAAAGAAGGTAGTTACCAAGAACCAGGAGCTTCCGGACTTTGCTAAAAGAGACCTTCTTTTAGCTACTATTACTCTAAAATATACCCAGTCCAATTCTGTCTGCTTTGCTTTTGACGGGCAGGTCATTGGTTTAGGTGCCGGACAGCAATCTCGTATCCATTGCACCCGGCTTGCCGCAGCAAAGACTGATAGCTGGTATCTTCGTCAGCATCCAGCCATACTTGGCTTGAGATTTAAAGAAGGCATCGGACGAGCGGAGCAAAACAATGCTATTGACCAATATCTTAACCAAGAGCTGACTCCCGCCGAGAAGAAGGGGGGGGAAGAAGTATTTGAAGAGGTGCCCAAAAAGCTTAGCCGAGAAGAGAAGCAAGAGTGGCTGAAGAGTCTTAAGGGAGTCTCCTTAAGTTCCGATGCTTACTTTCCCTTTCGGGACAATATTGACCGAGCAGAACAAAGTGGAGTCAAATATATCCTTCAGCCGGGTGGCTCAAAAAGAGATAAAGAGGTCATTCAAGCCTGCAATGAATACGGGATGGTGATGGCTTTCTCGGGAGCAAGGCTCTTCCATCATTAATCTGTTCTGCTTAAGTTATATATAACGCATTAAATATTTATACATTAAATGTAGGGGCGACATTTATGACGCCCGTTAATTGCGGGTTTGATAAATCAAACCCCTACAATTATGTCCACTTCTTTATGTCATTTTATATAATTATGCTGCAACTTCAATCTTTTCCTCATTCTTTATACTAATGGTAGGATTTCCTGAGGATTTACCTTGCCTCAACCTCCAAGCTCGTTTTGAGAGCCCCGGAGCTGGCTATAATTTTACCCCTACCCTTTCTTGTAGCTTTAAATGCTCCCGAAGGGGTGAGCTTACCAATGTCCCCTTTTAATTCCCAGATTGGCTTGAGAGCAATTAAATCACCATCTTTAGAGATACCATCTGCAATGTATTGCTGAGTCTCACCAACTTTAAATTTATACCTCTGAGGGGAAATGTTTAACTCAAAAATCTTACCATTAAGAAAGACAACCTCATCAATAATTTTGTCTTTCTTAACAAAGACTTGGATAAAGTGGAAATTTTGGGGGTCAGTCTCTCCTCCCGCTCCCCCAGATCTAATCCGAACTATTCCATCCCGGATAGTTCTTGTCCAATTATGGATATGCCCGTTAAAGACATAATCTACGCCTGCTCTTATAAAAAGATTGTTCAATTCACCTACTTCCCTTTCTCTTTCTTCCCAGGTAGCATTCTTAATATATTGAGGGTCAAGCATACTTCTTCTTCCATACATCGGAAAATGCATAAAGACAAATTTATATCTTTTCTTGCTCTTTTTTAAATCACTTTTTAGCCATCTCCACTGCTCATCTTTTTGCCCTGGTTCCAGATAAAGGGTAGCATTATTAGCAAGCTGGGCATTGTCTAAAATCAGAAAGTGGCAATCTCCATAATCAAAAGAATAGTATAGTGAGCCCATATATTTTAGGTAATATTTATTAGTAAAGAAACTATCATGGTTTCCTATCGTGGGGAAGAAGGGAAGTGAAAATTCCTCTAAGGCTCTTCTTAAGTCTTTCCACTCCTTAAAATTCCCCTTTTCTACTAAATCACCACAGTTAATGACAAAATCTGCTCCCCTTAATTCTGCTTGCTTCAGAATCTCTCTAAATACTTTATCTGCTCCTTCCCACCCCATGTGATTATCACTACAGACAATAAAGGAGAAATCCTTAACATCTTTACTCTTCTTGAGTTGACTGAGGCTCTTTACAATTTGGACTTCCCTCTTTATCTCTTTAGACTGGACAAGGAAGGTCAGACTTAAAAATAAAGTTACTAAGATTATACTCTTTAAGAGAAGCCTCCTTTTCATCTTCATTACATCCTCCTCAGACGCCTGCGGCGTAAATTCCAAACAAGGTTCTAGATGCTGGATACTGCGGGACAGGAATGTCCCGCCTATCGGATGCTGGATAATCAGGTATTGAGCATCAAGCATCCTCCCTTCTACCCGACTTTAGTCGAGGGTAGAGGGACTTTAGTCCCTATATATGGGCTAAAGCCCTAAAAACCCTGCACTAAAGTGCGGTAGAAGTAAACCATGGGCTAAAGCCCTGTAGAAGGAA
>Ga0066637_10003237_pt1 | contig 10923 bp, 16 predicted proteins | sample CryGeyCG2014_020_FD_62737 | JGI IMG/M metagenome (GOLD analysis project Ga0066637, IMG submission 62737) | Groundwater microbial communities from aquifer - Crystal Geyser CG08_land_8/20/14_0.20 | ecosystem: Environmental > Aquatic > Deep subsurface > Groundwater | place: USA: Utah: Grand County...
TTACAAAATTACCTTGAGAAGAAAGTTCAATTATTCTTGCTCTATCTTTGACAAAGCTACCGCTATGTCGGATAGATTTGCTTACAAAAACTTTCTCCCCTTGGTTCAGCCCTCTTACTTTTAATGTTGGTTTCTTCCCAACATTAAAGCTTTTCTTTCTTTTCTGGACAGGTTCTACAGCTCCAATATATTTGATGACTTCATGCCTGACCTTTCCTTTTTCATCTCTGTATCCTCTTACTAGAGATTTATACTTCCTACCCTTTACTATACTTATCTTTTCAAATACCATTTTATTTTTCCTCCTTGTATAGTTAGCGACAACAACTATATAAGCTTTTCGTTGATAAATTGGTTTTATTGTAGAAATAGATTAGTAGGGATTATTTAAGAAGTTGTGTAGTTAACATAAAGATATTATGAAAAGTATAATTAGTAGTTTAAAATGGTTGTTATTAATTAGAAAAAATTTATTCTCACTCTTCCCCACCTAATCTCGCTAATTGCTCTCTAATTTCCTGCAATTGCGCTTCAATATCTTTTCTGTGCTTAGTCTCTTCATAGCTTTCCCCAGCAGGAGCAGAAATCTGTTTTATCTTTTTGATTGTTATGTCTTTTGTTTCCTTCGGCAGGTCAGTTTGCAGTTCTCTAACCTCTTTTCGAAAATTAGTCAACTTTATCTTAAGTTTCTGTTTTAAAATTAGCTCGCTTCTTCTTAAATTTTTATAACTTTTAAAACTTTTTAACAACTGAAGCAGATGAATCTGAGATGACAAAAATTCTCTTTTGCCAGCTATAGCTTCGTGATAAGGCACTTGTATATAAATAGATTTCATTTTACTCTATTTTAGAAAAAAGATTCTGATTTATTGCATCAACTCTCATTTTTAATGTCTCAATTTCTTTCTCCCACTCGCCTAACTCTTCTTCTTCTCTCTGTTTTGTTTCTTTTATCTCCTTAAATAAATCTTCAATTTCAGAAATTCTGCCATAAATTTCATTGAAATTGCTAAAAGCAAGTCTAAACTTGTCAATTCTTATGTAAACTGGCTCTGCCTTTTTTAACTGCGGTTTTTCTCTGGTTACAGCAGGAAAAGAAGGCATTCTTAAAGGCGTAATCGGAGGCATTATAAAAGGTTTTGCAATTTTTAGAGGAGCAGAAATTTCCATTGTTCTTTTTTCTCTCTTTGACAGTTCAGGAAGCTCTTCTTCCACCGCGGGCGATTCTATTGGAGGAAGCTCTTCATCTGAAACAACAGGAAATCCAGTTTCTCTAGCTCGGGGCAAATCAGGCAGTTTAGGAAGTTCAGGGAGTTCTGAAAAGTCCTCTGTCACTTTCACCTCTTTTTTCTTAAAAAATCCCATATTATTTATTCAAAAAGAATATATAAATAGGTTTGCATAAACTATGCAATAGTAACAGAAAAAGCGAAAGATATTTATTTAGCCTGCTTTTCCCCCTTTGATGCAGATTAATCTTCTTAAAAGTATTGTTGAAGATATAGCTGGAAAGCAAGCAAGAGAAATCGTTGATTTGTTATTTGAAAAAAGAGACATTAACGAATTTTTGATAGCAAAAAAACTAAAGCTTACAATCAACCAAACCCGCAATATTTTATATAAACTTTCTGATTCTGGCTTGGTGTCATTCGTGCGGAAAAAAGATAAAAGAAAGGGCTGGTATATCTATTTTTGGACTTTAAACACCGAAAAGTCTCTCGAGCTGCTTGAAAACAGACTTTTAACTGAGATTAGCCAATTAGAAGCTCAACTCAAAAATAGAAAAACAAAAAGATTTTATTTTTGTGAAACTTGCAGTGTTGAAGTAGGAGAAGAAACAGCTTTGTTGCACAATTTTACTTGTTCTGAATGCGGGCAAGTTTATAAGCTGGCAGTTCAAGATAAAGCAATAGAAGAGCTGAAAAACAAAATAGAAAAAATCAAAAAAAACGTGAGTGTTATAGAAGCAGAAAAAAGAGAGATAGAAGAGAAACAGATAAAAAGGGGAAAGAGAAAAATAAAAAGGAAAGCGGGCAAAATAAAGAAAAAAGAAAAAATGGAGAAAAAAGCAGGGGTGAAGAAGAAAATAAAAGTGAAAAGAAAAAAGGTAAAAAAAACAAAACAGAAAAAATCAAAAAAATCTATTAAGAAAAAGAAAAAATGAGAGACCCACGAAGACTAAGATATTATTCTTTAAGGAAATCGCGAGGCAAGTTTTCAAGATTCTTGCAGACAAGCGCAACAAACCAGCTTATACTGATAAATATAGCATTTTTTATTTTAGTTATTCTTCTGTGTATTATTTTTGGAGGGGGCTTCCTTGACTATATAGCTTTAAAGCCGAGTGAGGTTATGCAAGGAAAATACCTATGGACTTTATTAACAAGCATGTTTATGCATGCTCCAGGCTCTCCAATTTTTCCTTTTTTATCATTTCACTTAATTATTAACATGTTCGTGTTATTTTCTCTTGGAAATTTATGCGAGAAAATTATTGGCAGAAAAAGGTTTTTGTCTTTTTATCTAATCTCAGGAATTATTGCAGGTTTGGTTTTTGTTTTTTTTGCTTATTTTTTTGGAAATTCTGAATTAGGAGCAAAAATATTCGGAAGTCCAGAAGCCTATGCTGTCGGTTCTTCTGGAGCAATTTTTGCTATTGCTGGCTTGTTCATGATTTTAACTCCAAAACTGAGATTTATGATAATATTCCTGCCATTTTTTTCTCTGCCAGCTTATATAATGATTCCTCTGGTTTTATTTGTAACTTGGTTAGTTAGTGTAGGTGTAAACATCGGAATAGGCAATACTGCGCACCTCGGAGGTTTTTTAGTTGGCTTGTTCTATGCTCTTTATCTCAGGCAGAAATATAAGAGAAAAACAAAGTTAATCTCAGAGTATTACGCAGGGTAACAAGCCAAGTCGCCAACTTAGCCCAATTTCCTAAAATAGCATCTGCGTTCATATTAATAATCTAATTTTATTAATAGTTAATTAATTATTGTATTACTCATGTGCGAGCATGCCGCGAACGAGTAAGGCTAAAGATTAACTTTAAAGGTTTCCCTAGAACAGGGTAAACCTTTAAATATAGTCGCCCTTTTAAAATCATATGGCCAAAAATAAGAGAAAAACTGAAAAGAAACAGAACTTCTTTTCAAAACACTACTCTTTGTCATGGCAGTATATCTGCGAGATTAAAACATATATCTTTTTCATACTTTTTGTTTTTGTTTTGGCTTTCTTAATCGCTTTACTGTATCAGCCAGACTGGGCTGTCGAATGGATCGTGGCTTTTGTTAAAGAACTACTGAAAAAAACCCAGAACCTAAACATGGGAGAGATGATTATTTTTATTTTAAACAATAATTTAAGAGGAAGTTTTATTGCAATGCTGCTTGGGGTATTCTTAGGAATCTATCCTCTCGTCATGGCTTTGTTTAATGGTTATGTTCTAGGATTTGCCGCAAATGAATCTGTTAAAGCAGAGGGCTTCTCTATCTTGTCAAGACTTGTTCCCCACGGAATTTTCGAATTTCCAGCGATACTTTTGTCCCTTGCAATGGGAACAAAATTTGGGATGTTTATTTTTTGCAAAAACAAAAAAAAGGAGTTTCTAAGAAGACTTGAGCAGAGTTTAAGAGTCTTTTTATTTGTTATCTTGCCTTTGCTGGTAATCGCGGCAATAATCGAAGGATTTTTGATAATTTTAATTGGGTAGAGTTTTGACAATTATTTTCTAGTATAGATTTGTTTTTAAACTCTATACTTTTATAAAAATTATGCCTGAAGAAGAAAGCTGGATAGATGAAAATGGAAAATACGTGGAGTTTATTCCATTTTTTAGAACGCTTTATAAGGATGAAGAATCTAGAAGATTGGACAGCTCTTATGATGTGAGATCTTGCTCAGACTATCCAATGCTGAGCACAATGGGAACAAATGAATATGAATGTTTTGCAAGAAATCTTTTAGGAATATGCAAAGCTGTCGGTTTTTTTGTTGGTTTTGATAAAGAGGAATTAAAGAGGTATGATAGTCATGAAGGAGCTTCTTTTCCAACATCTTTTCTAAGGTTAAAGAAAGTTAGAGGAATTGAAGTTTTGTTTCCTACTGAAGAATTATTGATAAATCAAAAAGTAAAGAAAAGAGAAGATTAAACCCATCTGCTCAATCTTGTCTGCTTTCCATATTCTTTCAACAACCAACTTTTTTGTTTGAATAATTGAATTGGAAGATTCATTCTCTCCTGGATTTTTTTGAAAGCTTCTTCGAGTGTTTCAAATTTTTCTGGCTTTTTTAAAAAAGCATCTCTGCTCAACTGCCTTAAAATTCCAACGCCAAGAGGAGCATAATACTCCGGCCGTTCTTCTCTCATCACAAGGCAGGAAGCCTGTCTTTTCACTTTATCAAGATACTCGCACAAAGCCAAGCGTGCTGTGTAATAAGCGCCTGTAACACTCTCTGCATAGGTTTTCCTTCCATTAAATCCTTCATAATCCTGGGATAAATTTGCATTTTGCGAAAAAGGATTCCAGACACTTCCAGACATATAAGCTTCTATAACTTCAAATGCAAATTTGTCTGGAAGAAGCAAAAATTCATAATGATTTCCAACATAATCTCCGTGAAAAACAATTATCTCACTTGTTTCTTGGTGATATCTTATTTTTTCAAGCAAAAATTTTGATAGAGTATCGTCTGTTGCAGTTACAGCCCATCTTGTAGGCACAAGTTTCCTGTTTTTTTTCAAGCCAAGCATTCCTGCTGAAAGTATTTTAATTATGCTGCTTATTTGTATCTGGCTTTTATATAACTCTTTTATAGAAAAAGCTGCTTTATTATCTGTATCTGAAACTAAATAATCAACTTTTCTTTCAACATGAGGATTTTCTTCTAATCTTATTGCTTTTAAGGGGGCGGGATTTCCTATTAAGGGAACATGCTTGTCTATTAAAGCCTGAATCTTCACAGGCTTTTTTAAAAAAATTTCAGTTGAAACTGCCTTACTTGCCAAGCTTATTTCCTGCATTGTAGTAAGGAATTTCTTGTTCTGCCTTGCATCTTTAACCTTGCTCTTAAATCTTGAATAAATTAACCTCCCTCTGTAATTTAGTATCTGCTGGATACTTAAATTTTTTTCATACCAGATTTCTGGCAGACTCATAGATTCTGTATTTCCATATTCTTGAGGTGCAAGAACTCCGGTATTGACTTCTGGGTAGCCAACTCTTCCAACAAAAATTTCAGGCGGAGAGCTTCCTGAAAAATGAAGCTTTGTTTTAGGAAAAAAATCTTTTATTCTTGAAAGTATTCTGCATGGCTTTCCGCAATACCCTCTTCCCTTGCATCTCGCACACATCTCAGAAATCATAGATTTCTGATGACTATCAAAATCGTTCGATTTTGAAGATTCAGAGTCAAAAATCTGCATTTTTTCTCACATCTTGAATTTTTATTTAACGCTTAAGTTACTTAATTCAAAATACTCGCCCCCTGTACTCTCCATCACAAAACTCTAGAGTATTAATAGATTGTTGTTTTAAAGAATATAATAAAAATAGAAAAATAAAATTAAAACTAAATTCTTTTTGTTTAGTAGGAATGCTATCTTTTTTATTCTTTCAAATCACTTATTCCAAGCATTAAAAATAAAAGTCCTAGTATAATAATCAACCAAAATACTCCTCCTTTTAGAAACTCCCAGCCAGCATGCCAGAAGTTTAGAGATTTTCCAGCTACTGCCCATCCCTGCACAGAAGAATAATATGCTATAAGAATCATTCCTATTACCAGTATCAAACCAAGTAAAATTTCTGCCCACTTGTTCATTGTATTATTAGTAAAAATACTGCATTTATAAAGATTTCTGTGATTAGTTAGATAGTTATTATACCAACCAAAAAGCAGATAAAATTCGAATCGAGTCAAGATAGGATAAGTTTTAAAAACCCACTTATTCTCTGATTTTTATTAAACCAAAACTTTTTAAAAAAGTTTTAATAAAAAATGAAATTTCCAAAAACAACCAAGAGACATTGTCCGTTTTGTAAAAAACATACAGAACACAAGATTAGCCTTGTCTCTTCTGGGCATAAAAGATCTGCCTTGAAAAGAGGCTCTATAGAAAGAGCTAAAAAAAGAGGAAGAGGAAGAGGATTCGGCAATTTAGGCAAGTGGGGAAGCAAGCCAGCTGTCACAAAATGGAAAAGAAAAACAAAATCAACTAAAAAAACAAATCTGCTCTATACCTGCCAGATTTGCAAAAAATCTCACGGACAAAAAAAAGGAAAACGCACAGGAAAAGTGCAAATAGAAGCAAAAGAAGCTAAAGAAGACAGAAAATCAAGACAAGATAAAGCAATGCAAAAAGGAGAAAAACAGACAAGGAATAAGTAAAATGCCACTAAAAAAGAAATTCTTTGAAGTTGAAATTCCTTTAACAAATTCTTTAGTAGAATTATTGTCTTACACTATTCAAGATTTAAACAATCGAACAATAAAACTTGACTTAACGCGCCAGTTAAGAGGCAAGAGCATAGAAGTTGTTTTCAAAATCAAAACAGATAAAGAAAAAGCTGTCGCAGAGCCGATAAAGCTTAATTTACTACCTTTTTTTATTAGAAGAATGTTAAGAAGAAATATAAGTTATATAGAGGATTCTTTCACAACAGACTGCAAAGATGCCTCGCTCAGAGTTAAAACTTTTCTCATAACAAGAAAAAAAGTTTCAAGGAAAGTAAGAAAAGCTTTAAGAGAAGAAACTAAAGGATGGTTGGTAGACTACATAAAAAACAAATCATATAGAGATGTATTTTCAGATGTTATAGGGAACAGAATTCAAAAACCCTTAAGCTTAAAATTAAAAAAAATTTATCCGCTCGCATTATGCGAAATAAGAATGTTAAACCTAGAAAAGTTAAAAGAACAGGAAAAATTGAAAATTACAACAGAAAAAGTTAAAACTGAAGAGGAAAAGGCGAGTGAGTCCAAACAAACAGGATTGGCGAGCGAGAAAGAAGAAACAAAAGAGGAAAAAGAAGAAAGCGCTGAAGAACAAGAAGAAATAAAACCTTCAAAAACCTAAATCCATTTATCCTAAAATGCAAAAAACTCAAAAACAAAAGATGCCAGTCGGGATAATTCTTATTTTGATATATCTTGGATTTGGGATTTTAGGGAGTCTCCAGAGTTTATTCAATCCTGCTATTCAAATAGGCCCAAAAGTATTAACAGGAATAATTGCAGTTCTTCCAATCTTGATAATGCTCACTTTACAAGCTTTTCTTTTTTATGGGTTAATTAAAAGAGCTAAATGGGCAAGAACGCTTGGAATAGTCTGGTATACTCTATTAATCGCTTTGGGGATAGCAAATATAATCTTCTTAACATCAAATACGAGTTTATATGATAACTATCTCTCAACAATGCTTCCAACGAACTCAGAAGTTTCTTATTCAGAAATTCTTCAGGCAATAATTGTTATTGCGATTATTGTAGCGATTATAATTTTAATGCTTTCCACGATAATCCTAATCTATTTTATAAGAAAAAAAGAGTATTTTGTTAAATGAGCTATTGAAATCCAGTAAACCTAAACCCTTAAAAACTATCTATTTTTATTTATTTTAAGCCTCCATAGCTCAGCGGTTAGAGCATCTGTTTTGTAAACAGGGGGTCGCCGGTTCAATTCCGGCTGGAGGCTTGTTAAAAAATGATGTGGCAAGATATAATCGCTTCGTTGGCAAGTGTCTTATTTGTGTGCTCTCTACTTCCACAAATAATCTATGGGTTTAAAACAAAAAAAGGACTTATTGCATTGCAATTTTCAATAATCAACATCAAAAAAATCTTTTAGTTTATTAGATTTTTAGGATGCTCAGAAATTAAAACACCCAAAGTACATCCACTTACTAAAGTAAGTGGTTTAATTTCTGACATTATAGCAATGTTAGGTTTGGTGGTTGTTTATTTTAATCTAAAACTTTATCTTGCTTTTATCTTAAATTTGATTATAATCCTCCTATGGCTTGTCTTAACATTTCAAAGATTAAAGTATGGAAAAATAAAGGAGTGACTAAATTACTCCTCATCCATCATCTCTGCCTTGTTATCCACAATCAAAATATTTGCTATATCAACAGGAAGATTTGCAATATCGCCTTTTTTAAAAGGCCCAATTTTCTCCCCATCTAGCCCTAAAAACTCATCTGTATCCTGCAAAAAGGTTATAAGCTTGTTCTTTTTTTGCGCTTCCTGCTCTTGCCCATTTAATAATTTTGCCAGTTTCTTATCACCATTTTCCAGGCTTTCCATTATTCTGTCAAATGTTTCTTTTTCAAATGCCAGCATATTTTCATAATCCCTTTTACTTATTCCAGTTTCAGCTGCAACAAAAGCTAAACTAAGCAGCTTTTTCTTTCTTCTCAACATCAGCTCTTTAAACATAGAAATAGCATTTTCAAACTGCTTTTTTGTTTTTGAAATGGCATCAGAAAAAATATCCTCTGATTTCTCTGAAATTCCTTTTTTTTCTTTTAAATAAGTAGATACTTCCTGGACAAAATTCTTGCCTAAACTCTGCAGCTGCTCGCTATATCTTTCTTTTCTTAATGCCTCGTAAATATCATTGTAGGTTAGCATTTTATTCTTTCTTTAAATATTCTGGAATTTTAAATTTAGAAAATTCAGGCAACAAGCCCTTGCCATAAATTAATCGCGAGAAGCATTCTGCTTCTAATTTTACATCTTCTAAGGCATTGTGCGGCTTTCCCTCTCTTATCATTTTTCCTTCTTTGCTTATTATTCTTCTTTCTTCTTCTAACCCGCAAAATTTTAAAACATTGCTTAATCCCATCTGGCTTTTATTTTCTTCAATTGATAACTCTCCTTTGCTCTCCATGTGTTTTGTTTGTGCTATACTGTGTAAATCAAAACACCTATGATGAAATGGAAAATTAAGCCCATATTTATAAGATTTAGAGAGCAAGATACCAAAATCCCATTGCCCCTGGCATACCATATTTTTTATTTTTATTTTTTCTGCCCATTTAAAAAAATGCTCCAGCATTTCCTTTTGGCTCTGTCTTTGTTTGCTTCTTAAATCCAATTCTGTTTTTCCAACAACATCTAATGCTGCTTGTTCTATAAAATCATCCTCTTCTAATCTCGCTTCTTCTAAGAAAGTATTTTCTGGATGTTCTGGCTCAACAGCACCAATCTGCCACAATCCTGCCCTGTTAAAATCAAGGCTTGTGAACTCTGTATCTACAACTATCATTGTAAAAATAAGAACTAAAATCTGTTTATAATCTTTATTATACTAGATAAATAGTTTCTGATAAATATTGTAATGAAAAATACAGGAATAAAAAGGGGATTTACACAAGCGAAAGGCTTAAATATCCATTATCTTTTAAAAGATAATGATTATAAACGAAATAACCATAAAAATAATAAGAAATGCAAGAAATGGAGAAAGCATTCGTAGCTTGGCGAATAAAACAGGTTTTGCATATTCTGCGGTTTATAATTGGATTTTAAGATTAGAAAAATATGGTGTAATCAAAATTATGAGAAAAGGAAATAAGAATGTGATAAAGATGAATAAAAACTTAATTTACCAAAAATTTATAGAATTGGATGATGCTGTTTCAATTATAGAAAAAGATAAAGAATTTTGGGAATTGATTAGAAATACAAAATTGAGAATAAGGTTTGTTAAAGGAACTGCGATAGCTATTTGGACAAAAGGAAGTTTTATAACTGGAGATTTTTATGACAAAATATATTTTTTGGAAGTATTTCCCAGAGATATTAATTTCTTGAAAAAAATATTAAATGAGAAAAACATAGCATATACAGAGGGCAGCTTGATTAACAAAAGGCCATTGGTGTGTATAATTCCAAGAAAAAGTTTTAGAACAGCAAAAATTAATAGCTTGCCCGCAATGCCATTAAAAGAATTAGTAGAATATTGCAAGAGATTATATTTAGATAATGTTTTAGAACAATTAGACTTATTATATAAATTAAACTTAAATGAAAGATATTCTGAAATCTACACAAATATCAAAAAATGAAAAATTCAAGAGATGGCTTATTAAAAAGAGAAGAAGAGGTTTTGAGAATAATAGAGCTTTTTAGTGAGAACAACCTTAAGTTTGTAGTTGTTGGAGGCTATGCAGTTTCAACCTACAAAAAAAGATTCTCTGTAGATTTAGACATAGTAGTTCTAAAAGAGGATTTTTCAAAATTTGAAAATTTGTTATTAAAAGAGGAATATTCTATTTGTTATGGAAAAGAAATATCGCTTTTGCATGGTGAAGATTTTAAACGTTTTGTTAAGAAAATTGATGCTTTGCCTGTAAATGTAGATTTTTTAATAAATGGGCTGGTTTCAAGGACAACAGATTCAACATGGAGTTTTGAGCTTATATATAAAAATTCTGCTAAAGGAGAATTAGAGGGCATAGAATTTTTAGCTCCAATCAGAGAATTGTTAATAGCTATGAAAATGCATAGCGGAAGATTATCTGACACGAGAGATATAATTGCATTAATGCCATGCGATAAAAACAAGCTAAAAGAATTTCTTTTAAGAGGAGACTTAAAAAAATTAAAATTTTCAATAAAAAAACAGGCTCTATTTCTTGAAAAGCCGCAATTTGATGATAGCTTTAAAGGAATATTTGGAATTCATGTTTATAAGCAAAAAGACATAGATTTCGCAAGAGAGTTGTTTAGGGATTTGCTAAAAGAGATAAAATAAGCCTGCCTGTTAGGAAAATAATAAAAAGATAACTATGCAAGCGGCTTTGCGTCAGAATTGTTCATAATAACTCAACTTCCTTAAATTATGAATAATGATTCTTGATGTAAGTTGAGTTAATCTGGAAATAGAATTATTTTTTAACATTGGTTTAT
>Ga0066637_10003239_pt1 | contig 10922 bp, 11 predicted proteins | sample CryGeyCG2014_020_FD_62737 | JGI IMG/M metagenome (GOLD analysis project Ga0066637, IMG submission 62737) | Groundwater microbial communities from aquifer - Crystal Geyser CG08_land_8/20/14_0.20 | ecosystem: Environmental > Aquatic > Deep subsurface > Groundwater | place: USA: Utah: Grand County...
CCAAAAACCATCCTTGGAGAAGATGGGTTGCAACAAAGAAAAAAAATCTGATCTGTGTGTAAAACAGGACATTTTTACTTTGCTAAGAACCGGACATTTTCACTTTGCCTTGACAGCCTTGGTTTAGCCGCTAACAGATATACCTTCAAGCAGCAGGGTTGGTGCGCCGATGTTGGCCAAAAAGCGTAGGTCTGAGCCAATGGCTTTAATGTGTTGAAGCAAGTCAATGAGATTGCCGGCAATGGTAATCCCTCGCACCGGATAGGTTAATCTACCATTTTTAATCATAATCCCCGCAGCACCAAAAGAAAAATCACCAGAAATTGGGTTGGCAGTGTGTCCCCCCATGATCCTAACGAGATAGAGCCCATTAGTGATTTGATTCACAATCTTGCTTGGTTCTTGATCGCCTGCTTTGATATAAAGGTTGGTTGGCCCAATCCCAGGCAGACCTTGAAAAGAGCTGTGGCTAGCGTGTCCTGTTGATTTAGTTTTGCCTTTATTAGCAGTATAAGTATTGTAGAAGAATGTTTTTAGAATTCCTTGCTCAATTAATTTTGTCTCTTGGGTTGGCACCCCTTCACCATCAAATGGGGCAGAGCCTAGACCTTTGGGTAACCTTCCATTATCAATGATAGTTAGGAGGTTTGAGCCAACAGCTTGGTTAAGCTTTGCGGCAAAAAGTGATTTACCTTTTTGCACAGCTTCTGAAGAGAGTGGGGCGACCAAAATTTCTAATAGCTGAGTTGCTACCCGCGGATCAATAACTAAGGGGATTTTTTGGCTAGTGATAGTTTTGGCCCCAAGTAATTGGACTGCTTGCTCAGCTGCTTCCTGGCCAATGGCTGCAAAGTCTAAATCAGCAAAATGGGTGACATAGCTCATCCCAAAACCAGATTCCATCTCATTGTTTTCAATTGCAATGACATCGGCAAAAGCGCCGCAGTGGTTATCTTTGTAGTTGATGTTCAAGCCATTAGAATTAGCCAGCCAAATTTCGCTTTCACCTTCGGAATAACTGATCTTTTCGGTCTTTTTAACTTTTGGGTTCTGATGAGCGGCTTTTTCAATCTTTCGAGTTAGTTTTATCTTTTCCTGGATCGATACCTTGTTGATTTGTTGATCGTACAGATCAATATCCTGTACTACCGCACTACTAACTACTGTACTACTACTCTCCGGCAACCCATGAAATTCGTCAGCTTCGGAATTTTTCGCGTTTTCAACGGCTCTCTTAATAGTTTCTTCAATAACATAATCGTCCAGGTCAGACGTAAAGGCAAAGCCTTGCTTGTGCTCTTTGATCACCCTAATCCCCAGTCCCAAGTCCCTAATTTCATCAATCGATTCAACTTTGCCATCAAGGACATCAATTGAGAGCGATTTTGAAGAGGCGATAAAAACTTCGGCCTGGTCAATGTTTTTGATTTTGCTTAGGATCTCTTGGGAGGAAATCATTTTTTACCCCGCCTGAACCGCAGTAATCGCCACTACATTTACAATATCATCAATGCTACAGCCGCGAGAGAGGTCGTTGACAGGTTTAGCCTCACCTTGAAAGATCGGGCCAAAAGCTTTAGCTCCGGCCAAACGCTCAGTAATTTTGTAGCCAATATTACCGGCGTCTAAATCTGGAAAGATCAAAATATTAGCATGACCAGCAACAGGACTTCCCGGTGCTTTGCGCTGGCCAACCTTGGGAACCATAGCTGCGTCAAATTGCAAATCACCGTCAACTAATAGATCTGGCTTTTTCTTTTTAACAAGTTCAGTTGCTTTGATTACCTTATCAACGTCAGGGTGGGAGGCTGAGGTTTTGGTTGAAAAAGAGAGCATAGCAACCCGTGGTTCTTGACCAATCAATTTTTCAAAAGAGGCAGCAGTCTGGATCGCGATGTCTGCTAGTTGTTCAAAAGTCGGGTTGGGGACGACTCCGCAGTCAGCGTAAAAAAGTAGCCCATCAGGGACGAGGGTCCTTTCGTGGAGGAGCATAACAAAGAAGCTGGAGATAATTGATTGACCAGGAGCGATGCCAACACAATCTAAGGTGGCCTTGATTGTGTCAGCCGTGAAGTGGGTGGCACCAGAGACAAGTCCATCGGCTTCTCCCTGGTCAACTAACATCGCGCCAAAATAGGGGAAATCATCAACCAAAAGGTGTCTGGCCTTTTCAATTGTCATCCCCTTGTGAGCCCGCTTTTCTTTCAGCACCTGGACAAAGTGATCTAACTTGGGATGCTGGCGTGGGGTGATGATTTGCGTGCTGTTTAAGTCAACATCATTGTCCGCTGCCAGTTTTTTGATCTCATCTTCTTGGCCAATCAAAATTATCTTAGCCAGTTTGCTCTTAGTAATAATTTCTGTGGCTTTTAGGGTTCGGATATCCTCGGTCTCCGGCAGGACAATGGTTTTGCTTAACCTTTTAGCTTTGTGCCAAATATCATTAATAAAATCCATGGTTTTTAATATATCATTTCTATTTGAGTTTGGCAATTAAAGCGTCAAGGCTGCTTTTATCGGTGACCCCTTTACTTACAAGCATGGTGAGTAATTTGTCCCAAATTTGAAAGGTTAATTCCACATCCCCGATCGAGCGGTGACGATTCTGGCTAGGGAAGCCAAAATGAGCCCCGACTGTGTGGAGCTTGTGATTGGCTAAATTAGGGAGCAGGTAACGGGAGAGCTTAACTGTGCAGAGAATTTGGTTATTTAATTCTTGACCAGGGGTAACTTGTTTCAGCTTGGTCCTAATAAAGCTAGTGTCAAACTCAGCGTTATGCGCGATCAAGATTGAGTCACCGGCAAAATCAAGAAATAGGGGTAAGACCTTATCAATTGGAGGGGCTTCTTTCACTAGCTCATCATCTATTCCGGTCAGCCTAGTAATTTCAGCAGAGATAGGCTGTTGCGGTTTAATGAGTTGACTGAACATATTGATTAGCTCTCTCCCTTTAATTTTGAAGGCCCCAATTTCAGTTATTTCGTTTTTAATTGGGTCAAGTCCAGTGGTTTCAAGATCAAAAATAACAAATTGCAGAGAATCGAGCTGGCTGACTAAGGTTTGTTCTTGGGCGCGCCGCAAAAATTTATACTCTTTAGCTAGCTTGTTGTAGAGAGGGTCGTGGGCTAAGTCCTGGGTCATGATGAAAGTTCTGCGACTTTCTTAAAATAGTCCAAAGCATTTTTAACCTCTTGCATATCCTGCCAGGTTTGCCACTTGGGTGAGCCTTTGGTCTTTTGTGGATTACGCAGAAGAAAAGCAGGGGGGAAGATTGGGAAAACCGTTATTTCAGGGTTGCTGGGAAGTTTTTTCCAGCGGCCGCGCATTTGGCCCATTGGTTCGTTTGAGTTAAGGATTGCTTTGCAAGCTGGTGAGCCAGCCAGCAAGATGATTTTAGGATTAACTAATCTGATTTGGGCCTCAAGATAAGGCCGGCAGGCTTCTTGTTCCGTGGTTAGTGGCGCCCGATTATTTGGCGGCCGGCATTTCACTGTGTTGGCTATATAAATATCATCCGGCCGTTTAATACCGACTGAGGCTAGGATTTGGGTCAAGAGTTGGCCAGCCCGGCCGACAAAGGGGAACCCTTGCTCATCTTCGTCAGCCCCTGGGGCTTCGCCAATCAACATTAGATCGCAAGGGACCGGTCCATTGCCAAAAACTACTTTGTTGCGGCCTTGGGCCAGGGGGCACTTAGTACATTTTTCGGCAATAGCTTTAACTTCATCATAGGTGAGGCTGGACAAATCAGGTTCTTTCGAGAAAATATCCATTTGAGCTAAATTTTAGCAGCATAGCAGGGAAAAGGCAAGGGGTTTCCGTCAACTTTGTGTCAAGTCTTGTGTAAAGCCAGTTTGTAGCGGGTCGCCTTGCTTTGCCCCTCTTTGAGAATAATTTGATTTTTGATCAATGGGGTAAGTAATTGATTGACCCTGGCCCTGCTGACCCCAAGTTTGCTGATCAGTTCTGCCCCTCTAATCTGGTGGTGATCTCTTAGTATTCTGATGATCTCTTCTTGCTTTGGTGTTAGATAAATTTGGCTTGGTCCTGAAATTTGCAAATCCTCAATTCGTTTTTTAACATTTTTAAGCGTTATGACAATCCCTTCAGCAACATATTCCAGCCAAAGTGTCAGGTCGTTGTCTAGCTCGCGGGCTTGCTGGAGTTTAAGATAATATTTTTTTCGATCACCAGCAAAATAATCATCCAGGCTGAAAATATATTTTGTGTCAAATTCTCGCTGGTAAAGGATTAAGGTCCCCAAGGCCCTGGCCAAGCGGCCGTTGCCATCAGAAAAAGGGTGAATCGAGACAAAACGGTGGTGGAAGATGGCGCATAAGATAATGCAGTGTAGCTCGCAATTATTTGGATTATTAAGCCAGGTAAAAAGTTCTTTCATCTGTTTTGCGGTATCAAGGGGTGAGGGTGGGGTGAAAACCTTGATGTTTTTTTCATTGATCACATAATTTTGCCTATCTTTGTATTTACCAGCTTTGTTTTCAGGGACTAAATCCTCAACGATCATCTTATGCATCTTATGGATGGTTTGTTCTGTGATTTTTAGTTTGCTGTTCTTTTCCAGCCAATGCATTAAGTTAAGGTAGTTCTTTACTTCCAGCTCATCTTTTCGTGGCGCGCCGACTTTTTCACCGCGCGAAATTGCCTGGACTTGGTGAAAAGAAAGTTGGTTTCCTTCGATGGTTGTGGAAGAATGAGCGGCCCGAACTTTAGCCTCTTTTTGCAGGATGGGGAGCCAGCTAACTTGCAGGGGCGCCAGCTCAATCCAACTGCGGAGTGCACTTGCTTTGTCAATTAAGTTTAGTAAATATGGGCTGATCCGATAAATTGGCTTGTAAACCATGAAGTTATTATAACATTTGTGTCAAGTTTGTGTCAATAGTTGTGATGGACTCGTGGCTGAAATTGTGAATTGGCGGGCGCTTTGCGAAATTTGTTGAAATTTTTCACATAAGAGCCTGTGTCATAGTCTAATTTAAAGCCTTTCATCTAATCAAATTTTTCCTTTTCATGCTTTTGTACAAATTATTTGGGAAAGTCCTTTTGGGAACACCTCTTTTGTGCTCGGTTTTTTAGTTATTTGAGGCATTTTTCATTCCTAAATTTTGCAATATGCCCAGTTTGTTGGAGCAGAGTCTGGCTCTGATGCAAGAAGTTCTTTGGCTAGGGCCTTGGACATATTGAATCCATTGGCTGCTGATTTTCGTTTTTCTAGGAGAGATTTAGCCAAGTGGCGACAAACAGTAGGTAATGAGGTTCCTTTGCAGGATAGCTTTGTGACCATTGGAGAGCTCTGCGCAGCTGCTCCGGTCAGCCTTTACCCAGCCGGCCTACCAATGGAAGTGCTTAGTATCTTGCAACAAACAGGCTACGGCGGGTTTATTAGTCAACACATAAACGAAATAATCTTTGAAGTTGATCTTGATGGTTTTGGTGATGGCCATGGAGGAGAAGCCTTGACCTCAAATGGTATAGTGAGAATCAATTTATATGATCGCAATGAAGGCCGAATGCTCAAGCCTTGGGAAATTGCTTTTGTCTTAGTTCATGAAGCAGCCCACTTGGCTTGGGGCCGCAGCACTGGCATGTTGGTCCATGAGGCTGTTGCCTACGAAGCTGAGGCTGATTTTCTTGAGGCATATTTACAAGGCCAACTTGATCAGGGTTTGCTTAATCCCCGCTCTCCTCAAGCTAGAGAAATTGCCAGTGAGATGTTCTCTGCCAGGGATTTAAGCTTGGTGGCTAGACGTTTACTTGATAATCCTACTGCTGCTTGGGAGGATTTTGAGATTGATCCTGCTTTTACCGCAGATGAGCTGGACGAACACCAGGGTAACAATGTCAGCCTGTTAGTTAGGGAGCATCTGCCTGACTTGATTGATGGTCTTCTTCAGCCGGGCTTGGAACATGGCGAGCGGGCTTGGTTAATTAACTTTTTTGAGCGAATTATGCGAGGCGAAATCAACTTGGAAGACCGATCCCTTAGAAGAAGTTTAAGCGAGCGCCAAACTAGCCAGCTCACGACTTTTTTTGCTACTGCTTATGAGTATTATCCTCGGGTTAGCCGCCCTGCTGATCAGGGAATAGCGTTAAATAATTATGCAGTGACCTACCTGCTTTTTTATCTTTTGTCCACTCGTCAGGCAGAAGCTTATTTGGCCGCGATGGAGTAGGGAACGCTATTCGAACATTCGAAAATTCGAAGCGTCAAAAAGTGGTCATTAAGCATCCAATTTCCCCAGCTCACTCAAGAAGTTTTTGGCATTAGAGACAGAAGAGCTTTTTTTCCGTTAAGTAATGGTAAACCAGCTGGCTAAAGGTATCAAAATGGGCTTCTAGAATTTTTTGGGCCTCTTCATTTGATAAAATATTTTGGTTCTTTCGTAATTATTGTGGAAACCTCCTAGGGTTCAGTAAGCCACAGTGCTGATGAATTTTTTTCAGGGAACCTTTTGGTAGGGATAAATGTCTAACAAATTAGAAACACAATAGAGGAGGTAGTAAAAATGAAAAAAATTATGATTGGCTTATTGGTTGGTCTTATGTTGGTCTCCCAGGTCCAGGCGATGGGGTGGCAAGGAAAAAAAAGAGCTGATTTTGACAGAGGGAAAATAATACAATTAAGATGTCGGAAAGGATGGCCAAGAAGTTGGGGCTTTCTCCAGAACAAAAAGAAAAATTTATGAAGTAGGAAAAAGCCATGGGTGAAGAGCTGAAAAAAGATCGCGCAGAGTCAAAACGTCATATGGACAACCTGAAGGCGGAGCTGGCCAAGGACTCGCCTGATCGTGTGAGGATCCACGAGGCCATCAATAAAATGGAAGCAATCAACACCCTGATCCACTTAAGACGGATAGACTCACTCCTTGACCTGCGGCAGCTGCTGACCCCTAAGCAGAGAGAAAAATTTAAACGATTGGGAGAAAAAAGAGAGCACGCAATGAAAAAAGAGGGTAAAAAGCCCCGCAGATAGAGTATAATATAACCGTGAAAAAACTTTTTGTTTTCTTAGTGACAATTGCTACCCTAGTTTCTGCTGTTCATGCTTTATCTTGGAAGGAAGCTAGGATAATCGCTGATCAGAATAATAATGAGCTAATCAGCGCTCAAAAAAGTTTAGACTCAACCGAGTGGAGCTATAAGAAATCTTTTTCCGCTTTCTTGCCGCAGCTTTCGGCCTCAGCCGGCATAAGCAACAATTTACTCAGTACCTCAACTAATGGAGCGACAACCTATTCATATGGTTTAAGCGCCACCCAATATTTGTTTAAGGGGACAGCCGGGATTTATGCTATCCAAACTGCCTATGCTAACCTGGAGCAGGAAAAAGCCAGCTTAAAAGCCACTCAGGCCAGCGTTTATTATGATCTTTTTTCTGCGTATATAAATTTATATGTTGCCCAGGAAAACGTTAAACTCCTTGAACAAATTTTAGCTCAAAGAAAAGAGAACACTCGCTTGATCCAGCTTCGCTATGACAGTGGTCGCGAGGATAGAGGTAATTTGATGACCACTAAAGCTGACCAGGCTTCGGCTGAACACGATTTGGCATCAGCCAAAAGGGATTTAAGTTTAGCTAAGCTCAAACTTGAACAAATGCTTGATAGTAACGTTGCTCAGGTTGACGAGGCTTTTATGGTAGCCGAGCCGCCAGCAGCTGATTTCGAGCAGTTACTCACGGCTTCCCCTTCATACCTGACAGCCCAAAAAACCTTAGAAATAAAAGAGTTGAGCCAGAAAGCCGCTTTATCTGGTTTCTTGCCCAGTGCCTCGCTCTTGGCCAGTTATAGACGGTCAGGTGATGATTGGGGGAACACCACGACGAGCGGCAAGTCTTGGGGTTTTAGTGTTTCCTATCCGCTTTTTCCCGGCGGCAGTAATATCGCGGAGAAAATCATTGCTGATCTAGAGCTTGACGCGGCTCGGCAAGACTTTGCTAAGAGTGTAAAAGATCTGCACTATACCTTGAAGCAAAACTACAATAGTTATGTTGATGGGGTTGAGAGCTTGAGTGTGGCTAAGACTTCGCTGGCTGCTAATAGTGAACGGGCCAAAATTACTGAGGCCAAATACTTGAATGGCTTAACAACTTACGATGAGTGGTACCGCCAAAACAATTCATACATTCAGGCGCAAAAGAGTTTGCTCACCTATGAAAGGAGCGCGCTTTTAGCTGAAGCACTTTGGCATAAAACATATGGAGGATATATAAAATGAAAATTCAAAGATCAAAACTCAAAAGTCAAAAGAAAAGGAACCCGAGACTGAACGTCTCGGTTCCTTTTCTCTGGAAACCGCGGCGTTTAGCTGCAGGTTTTCTATTAATGTTTGTTGTTGTCTTTTTGGTTTCTTGCGCTGGCAAGAAAGCAGAGCCAATAAAGACCGTTAAAGTTAAGCTTGGATCGATTAAAGCTGAGATCCCTACCACTGGCATTGTCCAGCCGCGCAACAGGCTGGAGCTAAAACCGCCGGTGGCTGGTCGGATTGAGCAGGTCTTGGTCCAGGAAGGCCAAAGAGTTTATAAAGGCCAAGTTTTAGCTGAGATTAGCTCATCTGACCGGGCCGCGCTTTTAGACGCGGCCAGGGCCAAGGGTAGCGAGGAGCTCTCACACTGGGAAGATGTTTATAAGCCGGCGCCGATTATCGCGCCACTTTCTGGTTTTATTATCCAGCGCGGGGTTGAGCCTGGCCAAACTGTTTCTATTAATGACCCTGTTTTAGTCATGGCTGATCGTTTAATTGTCAAAGCCCAGGTGGATGAAACAGATATCGGCAGTGTCAAAGTCGGACAGAGCGTTGACCTTAAGCTCGACGCGTATCCTGATAATATGATTGCTGGCAAAGTAGAACATATTGCTTATGAGTCAACCGTGGTCAGCAATGTTAATATTTACGAGGTGGATGTTTTACCAGCAAGCGTCCCAGACTTTTTCCGTGCCGGCATGAGCGCAACAGTCAGCTTTGTTCTTAATGAACGCAATGGGGTCTTGACCTTGCCGATGAATGTGGTGAAAAAAGTTAGCAAACTTTTTTATGTTTTTGTCAAAGAAGGGGAAAAGTTTATCCCCAAGCAGATAACAACTGGGCTGGAAAATACCTTAAATGTTGAAATTGTCAGCGACCTAAAAGAAGGGGACGCGGTGGCAATGCCAACGGCAGAAATGATCAAAGAGCTCAATGCCAAATTTCAGCACCAGCGCGGACCGCGCAATCCTTTGCAAAAAAGAAATTAAATGGCACTCATTTCGTTAAAAGAAATTCATAAGACCTATTATATAGGCGGCAAGATACCTGTCCACGCCCTCCAGGGGATCTCCCTTGATATTGAGCCTGGCGAATTTGTGGCGATCATGGGGCATTCGGGTTCGGGTAAGTCCACGCTGCTGGCGATCCTGGGCCTGCTGGATAAGGCTGATAGTGGCGAGTACAAACTGGTTGATAATGAGATTGGTCAGATGAGCGAAAAAGAGTATGCTGGCCTGCGCAGCCGCTTTTTTGGCTTTGTTTTTCAAACTTTTAATCTTTTACCAAAGCTTAATGTGACCAATAATGTGATGCTCCCCTTTATTTATTCAGGTGAGGATTCTACGGAAAAGAGAAAAGAAGCGCTCGAAATTCTCAAACAGATCGGTTTGGGAGAACGCTTGCATCATCGCCCCAACGAGATTTCCGGTGGCCAGCAGCAGCGGGTGGCGCTGGCGCGGGCGCTCTCCAATAAGCCCTTGGTTATTTTGGCTGATGAGCCGACCGGGAACCTAGATTCAAAATCATCTCATGAGATTATGGAGATTTTTAAGCGGCTCAATGAGGCGGGCAATACTATTATAATGGTAACCCACGAGCCGGACATTGCGGGCTGGGCCAGCCGAGTTTTGACCTTGAACGATGGCCAGATCGTGAATGACGAGAAACGGGAGCGGCCAAAGGTTGCCAAGGCAGTGAAAAATAAGCTTGATCTCTCCGGGACTAAGCGGCGCTTTACCTTTGGCGGTTTAAAGAACTATTGTTATGAGGCTTATCTTTCCATTATTAATAACAAACTGCGCTCTGTTTTGTCCATCCTTGGGGTCATGGTCGGGGTAGCTGCCGTAGTGGCGATGTTGGCTCTTGGCACTGGGGCTAAACGTAATATGGAGGATGCTTTTTCTTCACTTGGAACCAATGTTTTAATGGTGCGTACTGCGAGTCGTTCTGGCGGGATCTCACTGGGTTCTGACGCGGCTGCCCGCTTTAATTTTGCTGATTATGCCGCGCTTTCAGGGCTGGAGTCTGTAGAGTATGTTATCCCTTATGTCTCTGGCCGGGCCCAGGCAGTCTTTCAAAACAAAAACTGGAACACTTCAGTGACTGGGACCTCGGCTGATTACGCGCTCATGAAAAAATCAGAGCTAGAGTATGGCCACTTTTTTACTAAGGCTGAGGATACCACGCGGGTTAAGGTGGCGGTACTTGGCCAGACCGTGGCGACCGAGCTTTTTGGCGACGCTAATCCCGACGGCCGATTTATTAAGATTAACCGGATCAATTTTAACGTGATTGGGGTGTTGCCGGAGCAGGGGGCGATGGGGTGGCGTAATTTAGACGACCAAATTTTTGTGCCGGTTAAGACTGCGATGGACCGCTTGATGGGGAAAGATTATATTGATTATTTTGAGGTCCAGGTTGACAAGCTAGGGGATATGGACGCTGTCAGCGAAAACTTGGTGACCGAGCTTTTGCGCACGCATCGTTTAAATGAGTCTGACCGCCAAAGCTTTGAGATCACCAATATGGCCGAAATCCTGGTCATACGCAATAGTGGGGTTTAACCATAGAGTTTAGCTATCCTGAATAGATGAAACTTTTTGTCTCTGACACCCCTCACAAGAGCCCGAAAGTTTTTTAACTTTGCGTTAAACGACTC
>Ga0066637_10003243_pt1 | contig 10919 bp, 11 predicted proteins | sample CryGeyCG2014_020_FD_62737 | JGI IMG/M metagenome (GOLD analysis project Ga0066637, IMG submission 62737) | Groundwater microbial communities from aquifer - Crystal Geyser CG08_land_8/20/14_0.20 | ecosystem: Environmental > Aquatic > Deep subsurface > Groundwater | place: USA: Utah: Grand County...
GAGGCGGGTTAGAGCGTCCCGATGTAATCGGGGAGGTCGGGAAAGTTTGAGTGTTTTTACGATGTAGTTTACACTGAGAAATGTAATTTCGAAATGCGGGAGTAGCTCAGTTGGTTAGAGCGTCTCGTTGCCAACGAGGAGGTCGGGGGTTCGAATCCCCTCTCCCGCTCCATCGGTCTCGTCCTTTTTGTGAAACAAAAAGAGACGGACATATTAAAACAAAAATGTACACGGTATATGTCCTTAAAAGTCTTAAAGACGGAAGAACATATGTTGGTTGTAGTCGCGATTTAAAAAATAGAGTTAACGAACATAATGCTGGTGAAGTTAAATCCACAAAATCCAGAATACTGTTTGTCGTCTGGTATAAAGAAGAATTTACAGACAAATATTCTGCTTTCAAACGCGAACGACATTTTAAAACTTCATGGGGCCGTAGGCAGTTAAGAAAAATCCTTGATAAAATACCAGTATAAAAGCTTTTCCGAATTTTATCGATAAATATTTCTAAAGTTACTTCGGCTTAAACTAAGTCGTTGCATTATGAAATTTTTCTCAACCTTTATTACCGGTTTTGGGTCGGTAGTTGAAGCTACATTAAAATCTAACCTTAAGGAGGTTAATATTGAACTTCTTCTTGATGGACTTATTGTCTATTCGACAAATTCATTGATAGAGGATGTTATTAAACTTCGTTTTTTAAACAATACTTTTTTACTGACTAATTTTTTCGACAAAGAACAAAAATATTCAATTGAGCAGATGATTAAGGTGGTTTTGTCTGAGGAATTAAAATTGCCGCGCAACTTAGTGAGTAACTGGAAAACATTCAGAATTATTACTTCTTTAGAAAATAAACTTATTCCTGTAAATAATAACTTACTTTTAAGTCTTGAGGAATACATTTCGGAAAATTATGGATTAAAGGTCAATCGCAGTAATCCGCAAATGGAACTTTGGTTTATACTTAGAAGCGAGGGGTACGGATTTTTCGGAGCAAGACTGACAAAGCATCGCGATTACGGAAAAACTCTTCAAAAAGGGGAATTAAGGCCGGAATTTGCAAATATTCTCTGTTTACTCTCAAATCCAAAATCAAGTGATACTTTTCTTGATCCTTTTTGCGGATCAGGCTCGATTTCAATAGAGCTAGCAAAATCATTCCCTTTTAATAAAATTTTAGCGGGAGATAATGATAAAACTAAGGTCTTAGACCTGGATAAAAAAGTAAAAGCCATAAAAATAGATATTACTGTTTTTCAAATAGATGCCTTAAAATTGGCGGGGATAGAAGATAATTCGATTGATAAAATTATTACCGATCCTCCATGGGGATATTTTGGAAACCAAAAACTCAACTTAAATGTTTTTTACAAAGGAATGCTCAATTCTTTTTACCGAGTTCTTAAAAAAGACGGGTTGGTGGTTTTACTAATAGGGGAGAGGGAGCTTTTAGAAAATTTACTTTCATCGTTTAAAGACAAGTTTAGATTGGGTAATAAGTTCTATACCCTTATTTCCGGCAAAAAAGCGGGGGCTTATGTTTTGACTAGACTATGAGTTACAGATGTTTTTGTGGTAAAATGTAGTTGTTTTGGTGGCCATAGCTCAATTGGTTAGAGCTTCCGCCTGTGGAGCGGAAGGTTACGGGTTCGAGTCCCGTTGGCCACCCCACGTAATATCTTGGCGATTTCTGTCGCACAAGCGACAGAAGAGTCTAGAGATTACGATGACCACGTTTGATTTCGAAACGTAAGTGAGAAATCATTACGTGGCACTGATGGTTACAATCGCCAAGCTAAACGTGGCAGGCCATCATTGAAAAGATGCCCTCATAGCTCAATGGATTAGAGCGTTGGTCTTCGGAACCAAAGGTTGTAGGTTCGACTCCTACTGGGGGCACCAATAAGGCTATTGTAAATTAAACTATTTATTGATATATAATATCTGATTATATTTTGGTCTTTAGGTTTTGTACAAAACCTGATCTTTTTTTAAAAGAGAAATTATGCGTCTACAAAACAAAATTGCGATTATTACTGGTGCGGGATCTGGTATCGGTCGTGGTATTGCCCTGGGTTTTGTCAAAGAAGGAGCTATGGTGGCGATAGCTGATTGGTCGGATAAGGGCGGAAAAGAGACGGTAGAACAAATCACAAAAGCGGGCGGTAAAGCTTTTTTCGTTAGAACAGATGTTAGCAAGACCGCAGATGTAGATAAAATGGTAGAAACTTGCTTAAATGAGTTTGGTCGGGTTGACATACTGGTCAATAATGCTGGCATTTACAGAGCCTACAATCTTCATGAAATGTCTGACGAGAACTGGAACGAAACTATCAACGTTAATCTAAGAAGCGTGTTTTTAGGTAGTAGGAGAGTAATCCCTGAAATGCTTAAGCAAGGCAAGGGAAAAATTGTTAACATCTCATCCATTGCTGGCTTGGTCGGCTTTGCCCAAAGTGCTGCCTATTGTGCCTCAAAAGGTGGCATAATTGCCTTAACTAAAGAAATGGCTTTGGAATATGCGCCAAAAAAAATTAACGTAAACTGTATTTGTCCTGGAGTAATTAATACGGCAATGACTAAAGACATGATCTCGGATCCAGTCACAAAGCAATTTCTTGAAAGTTCTACTCCTTATCCTCGTTTAGGTGAACCAGAAGATATCGCTTTTGCCGCAGTTTATTTAGCTTCTGATGAATCTGATTTCGTAAATGGCCATGCTTTAGCGGTTGACGGCGGATGGCTAGTTAAATGATTCCTCTGGAAAACCTTTTGTTGTAATCTCTGGTAGTCGAGACAGGATTCGCCTCAAAATCTCGAGGCGCCTCGCAAATGCAGGGCGAACCTGTGACGTCTGCGATGATTAGCGAGAATTCGTGGTGAGCCTGGTAGGATTTGAACCTACGACCTTCTGAATGTAAATCAGACGCTCTAAACCAGCTGAGCTACAAGCTCACGAATTTTCTAAAACGCATTATTTTAGCTGACCCGCTTCGACTCGCACTCGCTCGCGAATCGAGGCGAGGCTACTCGACCGAAAGAGACTGGCCTGCCACGTAGAAATTCGCAAAGCGAAATTCGTACATGGTGCCGACGGTCGGACTCGGACCGACAAGATAGTTTTAGCTACCAGTGGATTTTAAGTCCACCGCGTCTACCAGTTTCGCCACGTCGGCAAATCGACATCATTCTAACCCAGATTAATATCATTATCAAACCAATTTTTGCTATAATGTACAAAGTAATCTTTTTTGCGGGTGTCGTACAGCGGTAGTACCTCAGCTTTCCAAGCTGGCGACAGGGGTTCGACTCCCCTCACCCGCTCCACGCCTTCGTAGCTCAATGGATAGAGCAAGTGCGTTCTAAGCACGTGGTTGAGGGTTCGACTCCCCCCGAAGGCACCACCTCACCGCCGAAGGCGGTTCGGTGTAAACTATATGAGTTCAAGAATAGGTTACATAACGCCGAGCGAGAGAAGTTTACGTCGAGCGTAGCGAGACGGAGAGTGGCGCAGTTGGTAGCGCACCTGGTTTGGGACCAGGGGGTCGCGGGTTCGAGTCCCGCCTCTCCGACCAGTTTAACTGTGCAAGCTAGTATGCCGCGGTGGCGAAATTGGTAGACGCGCAGGATTTAGGATCCTGTGGGGTAACCCTTGAGAGTTCGATTCTCTCCCGCGGCACCAGTAAGGAAAAGTCAAATTTCGTTGGTTCGCCTCGCGGAGTTTATCCCGCTCACCGCGGGACTCGGCGACCAAATTGTAGGGAATTTTGGGCGAAAAAATTAGTTGGCGGTTATGTTTTGAATTTAATTCAAAGTAAAAGAAAATTTTTTTCAAATAATTATTAACTAACCAAAGAAGAAAATATGAAATACATAATTTACGCTCGAAAGAGCACCGAAGAAGACGACGACAAGTGTTGAGTATTGAAGCGCAACTTGTTGAACTAAAAGAATTTGCCGCCAAAGAAAAACTTGAAATTGTCGCTTCCTTTCAGGAAGCAAAAACTGCCAAAGAACCTGATAAAAATATCGACTCGAACCACATTTTGTAAAAGAAAATTTTTTCATATCGTTTGTTGCAGAAATTCTTGGAAATTTCTGTTTTTTTGTTTTGGCCTTGCTTTTTTCTTTGATCTAGTGTAATGTGCGATTTAGAGGGGTAAGAGCTAGTGCTTTACTCAAGCCATAGTACTTTGACACAGAACAGAAAGAAGGTGATAGTCGTGTCGTGCTGGAAGCGTAAGGCGGATAAATCGAACAAAAGGGCAGCGAGACTCGGTATAGATCCGCCCCGTCCTGGCAGGAAAACCTACTCTGAGCGTTACTGCGAAACAAGTGCCATGTCCACAAGTGACATAAAGGCAATGTTGCTAAACGCGAGGCAGAAGGTGAGGAGTGCGGTGTGCTCTATCGAGTTATGTCTGAACGCGAGTGAACTTGCACCCATGTCCTCTCGCCACGCCCCTGCGGAATTCGTCAAAGACGAAAACTCCAAAGGGGCTTTTTTTGTAAATGTGCTAAAGAATTTGCCACCAAAGCAGTAAATTTTTCAAGAAAAATGAGCTTGAAAAATTTACTGTAATGAGTTATGATTAGCTCATTAGAAAAACTTGAAATTGTCAAAGAGCGTGGCGAAGCCACTCAAATTTTGGGGGGCTTGCTATCGCCGCCGCACGCGGCGAAATTGGTTCGAACTATTTTCAGAATAGAGCACCCCCTACGCTCTTTGAGCTTCAGGTGGCTTCTAGCCACTCGAGCGAAATTAGAGCTAGGAGTGTCCTTGCGACCTGTCCACCAAAGCCTTGGCGTAGGTGGAAGCTTTAGCGAAGGGGGGGGAGACAGTAATTTTTATTATGGGGTCTTTAAACAACAACGAACCAAATATCTTTCATCTTTCCGCTCGTATAAAATACGAGAATTTTGTATTTTCTGATGATTTTATTACCAATCTATTTAGCGATCTTGCGAAGGCGATAAACTCAAAAATTATTGAAACAAAGATTTTTCGTTTAAAACCGCAAGGCATTACTGCTGTATCTCTACTTACAGAAAGTCACATTAATATTCACATCTGGGAGGAGCTAAATTTTGCTTATTTTGACCTTGCCACCAGCGCAACTGTAAATAAGGCGGAAGAAAAGGTGCGCAAGGTTCTAAAAAGTTACTTTAAGGGGATTTAAATAGGTTACTCATTATCTTTAATTTTCATAAGTATAAATCTTTAAACTACCTCTTAAATTCTGTCTTTTTGTTTGGTCAGTCTCTTTAAGTACGTAAAGAGAGCTGCAGTTAGCAACGGTCTCTGCCCCGTTATAACGGTTAAAATCCAACCATTTATTCGTAATTAATAGATTTTCTTCCGCGACAATCTTCTGGATTTTTAAGCCCCGATCCCGCGCCTCGTCTGTATTTCCATAACAAATATACAGCGCTCCGTTTTTTGATTTATTCAGAGCAGAAATGCCAATGTTCATAAATAATCTAAATCCTTCGGGTGTGTATGGAGGGTCAGTAAAAACCGTATCGAATTTTGAAAGGAAATCTTTTGGTAATCCGTTCCTTAAATCATGTTGGTAGGTTATAACTTGTTGTTTTTCTTGATCTTTAATAATTTTTAAAATATCCTCGTCAATGTCAATTACTGATATTTCTGAAATAAGGGAAAATTTTGCCAACACGGTTGACAGAAAATCATCGTCCCCGAGTAGTAATACTTTTCGTCCAGTTAAATCCCCACTCTTAAGCATTAAATTTGCCCTTTTGATTACTGTTTCGACGGTAGCAAAAAATTGGTCATATTCTCTTTTTGACTTTACAAATTTTGCCTTGGTATTTTCCAGTTCTTTTGAAATACCGGGAAGTTGAGATAAAAATTCTTCCTCTTTTTTAATAATCAACTTCGCTTCATTTAGAAGATTTATCCCGTTTGGGGCAATAGAAAAAGAATTTTCGGAAAATTTAACTATGCTTGAACAGCTGATGATCACTTTCTTCGTAAAATTTGGCGTCCAGCCAAAAGCCCTGAAAATTTCCGAATGAGTTTTTTTATTTTCAAAAAGAATAAGTAACTTTGCCAAGTCAGATGGCTTAATACCGCACTTTTCCGCAAGTTTTATAAACACTTCGGTGACCATAATTTGACTTAAAAACAATTAGTCTTTAGAATCCATAGTTGAAATGAAACCTGCCAAATCTAATATCATATATGTAATTATACCGCTTATTTGCTTTTTTCTCTCGTCCTTCGCGATAATCGGCTCTTCCTTTTATTTGATTTTGAGTAAGGAGGGGCAACTGATTAGAAAAACAATCGTTAAGCAGTATACTGCTTTTTCTTCAAGCCCGCCTGTCTTTGGCACCGCTACTCAAAAATCTCAATCGGAAGATGCCCGGGCAAGTGTCATTTCTGCCTATTTTCAGTCCCAAAATGCCCCTTTGGCCGATTATGGAACGTTTTTCGTGGCCATTGCGGATAAATACGGTCTGGATTGGACCCTTCTTCCCGCGATCGCGATGCAAGAATCGAACGGAGGGAAAAAAGTACCTGAGGACTCCCACAACCCTTTTGGTTGGGCAATTTACACAAATTCTGACCGGAAATTTGAGTCTTGGGAAGAATCGATCGAGGCCGTCGCCAAAGGCATTAAAGAGGATTATGTTTCAAGAGGTTTGGTTACAACCGAGCAAATAATGAGACGTTATAATCCAACCTCCTATAACCATGATGGTAGCTGGGCCAAAGGTGTCAGTTATTTTATTGATATATTTAAAAATTATTAAGTCTCATAGCTATTGACTTTTGGGCTTGTTTATGCTATAATATCGATACCCTCGAGTGGCTGGTTGACAGCGACTTGAGGGCAGAGTCTTCTTGCCCCTGTAATTTAACCTTCCCTTTATATGTTAAAAAAATCTATACGTTTTCTGGCCATAATTATTGTGGAATTATCCCTGTTGGGACCCATTATAAAGACGCAATCCAAAGACGTTAGTTTTGTTGTTTCAAATTACCAAAAATCCCCAATAACCTCCGCCATTTCAACAAGTGTTGAATATTCACTTGATTTTCGAGAGCAAACTTTAAGCTCATACTTAAAGTCCAAAAACTCCCCTTTAACCGAATATTCGGATTTTTTTATCAAAGAAGCTGATCAGAACGGTCTTGATTGGCGATTGATTCCGGCAATATCCGGTATTGAATCTAACTTTGGAAAAATGCTTATTCCTGCTTCTTACAACGCCTATGGCTGGGGTGGGGGATACGTTTATTTTAAATCTTGGGAAGATGGTATTAGTACCGTTGCTAAAGGCATTAACGAAAATTGGGTTAAGCGAGGTTTAGAAACCCCTAAAGAAATTGCGCCGTCCTATTGCCCTCCCAATAAGGTTTATTGGACCTACGCGGTCAATAAATTTATGAAGGAAATCTCGGAAACTCCTAAAACCCCCGAAATCATTGGGTATAATTTCTAATTCTCTCCGTGTTAAAATATGATAGAATGCCGCAGTGGTGAAATTGGTATACACGCAGTCTTCAGAAGGCTGTCCGCCTTAGGCGGATGAGAGTTCGAGTCTCTCCTGCGGCACCACGTAATATCTTGGCGATTTCTGTCGCTCAAGCGACAGAAGAGCCTAGAGATTACGATGACAGCGTGTATCCTGAGCGTAGCGAAGGATATTACGGTGCACGAAAAAAAATTATCGCCAAGATTTAACGTGGCGGGCCACTTTAGTGAATAGTTTTCCAAAACTAGAGAGGAAGGTGAAAAACATGGGAGTAAAATTTCTTGAGCCTCTTCAAATGCAATTACTCAGTAAGGGTCTTTGCGTTGCTTGTATGATGCCCCTTTCTAAGGCAAAGCATGAAGCAATGAGTGGAAATCGCGATAAAGTCACCTGTAACTGCGGTAGAATATTTGTGTTGGACAAAAAGACTAATAAATATCGTCGTGCAGAAGTTAATGAGTCCTGAAAAATATGAAGAAGTGGGTTGCTTTTTTGCTCGTTATCGTAATAGTCTCTCTTTTTATTACCCGAGAAAAAATATCTTCAAAACCGGTTGATGTTTTTGTTGTTTCCAAAGAAACGGTCACCAGCCGAGTAAGCGCTTCTGGTAAAACTGCTGCTAGAGAAGATATTGACCTTAAATTCGAGCTATCCGGAAAAGTTACTTGGGTAGGGGTAAAGGAAGGGGATTTTGTCACAAAATACCAAGCAATTGCCTCAATCGGATCAGAAAGCTTAAATTCTGATCTGGCCGCTTCGGAATCTCTTTATCGAAAAGCGCAATCAAGCTACACCGAAACTCTCGAAACTTACAAAGTTGAGGAACCCACGAACATAATCAAAGAGAAAATTAAGCAGGCGAAAGACAATGTTGATTATTACAAAATTTTACTTGACGCAAAAGCGGATGCCCTTGGTAAAAAAACCATTCTTTCGCCCATTGAAGGTAAAATTGTTTTACTGAATGTGGAGCCGGGAGAAACGGTAATTGCTTTCACCTCTGTTGTTGCTCGAATCGTAAATCTAAACACCTCCTACTTTTCGACAGAAATTAGCGATGCCGACATAAAAAAAATTAAATTAGATCAACAAGCCGTAATTACATTTGACACCACCCCCGAAGAATACAAGGGAAAAGTGACTAGAATTAGCGACATTGCCTCAACAAACTCCGGTGGCGAAACTATATTTGTCATCGACATATACTTTGAAAAATCAAACGAACTTCCAATTGGGCTTAAGGGAGACGCGGAGATCGTTCTTAATACCTATCCTGATGTTATGTGTATCGATACGGATTCAATATTTACGGAAAAAGATAAATATTATGTGTTTGTGGTTGAGAAAGGAAAAGCGTTTAAAAAAGAAATCCCGATGCCAAATGAATTAGACTCTTGTACCATTGTTGATAATCTTAATCTTGATGCTATGGTTGTTATAACTCCGAAAGACGTAACTAATGGAATGAAAGTCAAACCCAATATAATCTGATATGGAACCTCTTGTTAAACTCGTATCCGTTTCAAAAATATACAAAATGGACGGCCTCTCCATAGCGGCGGTAGATGATGTTTCGTTAGAAATCAAAGAAGGAGAGTTTATCGCGATCAACGGTAAATCTGGTTGTGGAAAATCGACTTTGATGCATATGATTGGCTGTCTTGCCACCCCTACAAGCGGGCAAATATTTATTGATGGTAAGGATGTGAGTAAACTTGATGAAGCTGAGCTAGCAAAATTAAGGAATGAAAAATTTGGCTTCATTTTCCAAACCTTTAATCTTCTTGCTCGGACTAGCGCAATTGACAACGTTATCCTACCTCTTACATACAGCAAAGTATCTCACGCGGAAAGAAAATCCAGAGCCTTAAAATTATTATTGGAAGTAGAACTTACCGACAGACTTGATCATAAACCAAACCAATTATCCGGTGGTCAACAACAAAGAGTCGCGATCGCTCGCGCCTTAATAAACAACCCAAAAATTGTTATCGGGGACGAGCCAACCGGAAATTTAGATACTAAATCAGGCGAAGAAATTTTAAAGATCTTAACCAAAATAAATGAGGAAGGCCGGACGGTGGTTATTGTTACCCACGATCTGGAATTGGCCAAAAAAGCCCAAAGAATAATCAAAATGATGGATGGTAAAATTATTAAGTGATTATGGATTTTATTGAAACATTTAAAGTTTCCATAACGGCGATTAAAACCAATCGTACTCGCAGTTTCTTAACCGCCCTTGGGGTAATTATCGGGGTGGCTTCGGTCATTTTGCTCGTTTCCATAGGAAGCGGAATTCAAGCTTTCGTAAACGATCAATTCGAACAACTTGGAACTAACACCCTTACGATTTTACCGGGAAAAATTCAAGGCGGCGCCCCTAGCTTTTCTGCTAGCAAATTAACGGATAAAGAGATTAAAGAAATCGAAAATATCCCAAGCATTATCGGAGTTGGTGGCGGCCATCAAACTTTTGCTAACCTTCGTCGAGGCAGTAAGTCAAAATACGTAGAAGTAGACGGGGTTAATCCAAACTTCGGTGAAATATTTGAAATTAATATTGAGTTTGGCAGATTTATCAATAATGCCGATGTATCGGCAAATAAAAGAGTGGTTGTTATTGGCGAATCTGTAAATAAAGAACTTTTTACTGATGGGGGAAATCCGGTTGGAAAAGAAGTTACCATTTCCGGAAAAAAATATGAAGTGGTCGGTAAATTAGAAACTCAAGGATCCTTAGGAATTGCGGACGCGGATGCAGTTGCATATATTCCTGATAACGTTATGAAGGCGCAGTTTAATCTTAAAAATTACGCGACGATCGTGGCTAAATTTGAGGAGGGGGCAAATTCGAAAAAGGTGGTTAGAGAAGTTAAACATGCACTCTTAAAAACCCTTACTGATGATGATTTTACGGTAATGAGTCGGGAAGAAATGCTTAAAACCGTTTCTTCAATAATTTCCACAATTACCGCCGCTCTTGGAGGAATTGCCGCCGTCTCTTTATTGGTTGGCGGCATTGGTATTATGAATATTATGTTGGTTTCGGTTACAGAAAGGACGAGAGAAATCGGAATCCGAAAAGCCGTTGGCGCCACTCCAAAAATAATTTTAACCCAGTTTTTAATTGAAGCGGTAGTTTTAAGCGCTTTTGGCGGAATAATTGGAATTTTGATCGGTTGGGGCGGCAGTAAATTATTGTCAAAAATTTTCGCGACAGAAGTTACCCTTTGGTCAGTCGCTCTTTCTTTTTCTTTTGCTACTTTGGTTGGGGTCGTTTTTGGAATTGCTCCCGCGATTAAAGCATCAAAGAAAGATCCTATTGAGGCTTTAAGGTACGAATGATATAACCTATTTACATTAAGATGAAAGAAGCCTACCTTTACGAAAAACTAGACAATAATTTG
>Ga0066637_10003246_pt1 | contig 10915 bp, 11 predicted proteins | sample CryGeyCG2014_020_FD_62737 | JGI IMG/M metagenome (GOLD analysis project Ga0066637, IMG submission 62737) | Groundwater microbial communities from aquifer - Crystal Geyser CG08_land_8/20/14_0.20 | ecosystem: Environmental > Aquatic > Deep subsurface > Groundwater | place: USA: Utah: Grand County...
CGCAGTTGAGGGCATAATTGCCCACGCTTGTTAAAGAGATTATGGACAAACTATAATAGCGCAAATGACAAAAAAGTCAAGACCTAATCAGAATAAGATTGCCGCGTCGTCCCGCCAAAGGCGGGACTCCTCGCAATGACGATTAAGAAACCAAAACGGTCTACAACACTAAGACAAAAACCCAGCGCGGGCGGCTCTGCCCGCGGTGGGAACATCTTCTATTTTCTCAAACTCAAATCATACCCTTCGACTACGCTCGAGGTATTCGCAAGGAAAGGTCATAACGGATTTCCTCCAGCCGCTTTAAATTTCTCTTTGCATCATCAAATTTCTGCCTGCCCTGTCCGGTTAAATCCGCATCCGCTAAATTATGAACTACGCTTTCCACGACTTCATAAATCGCATCCACGGCTTTGTAATTACGGTTAGTGGCTTGCAAAACCGCGGCTCTGACCATTTCTCCGGTGAAATCCGTTAAAGCTCCGACTTTTTGGTCGGGTGGCAATTCTGGGTGCTTTGGGAATTTCAGCTCTCCGGATTTATTAAATTCCAAAACCAGCCAGGCTTCACCGAATTCTTCCAAGGCCGCTAAGATATTGCCGTCATTTAAAAATTTGGGCTCGCCCTGAATTTCCTTCAAAACTTCTTTCAAAATATCTTCGGCCTCGGCTAATAATTTTTTCGCCTGCTTTTCTTCATTGCGATGAAGTGCAAAAATCGCCAATTTGGAATTTTGCAAGGCCTTCCGGGATTCGACAATGACTTTTTCCCGAAAAGCTTTTTGCTTTTGCAGACATTTTTTTAAGCTTTTAAATAAACTCATATTTTCTTTTTTAAATAAAGATGGTTAAAAAATAAATTCAGGGCAGCCAGGCTGATGCCACAGACAATTTGGCTTTTTGTCATTCTTTTTCGCAAAGTCGGAATTTTCACTTTTTCTACCGCAATTATGCTTTCGTCACCCTCCTGGGCAATCCGGATGTTGCTGGTATCCAGATCAGTCGCCAAAAACGCATACGCTCTGGTGGTTTCATGCCCTGGCGCCACATTAAAAGTCCCCAATAATTTCCAGGTTTTTGCTTTTATGCTCGTTTCTTCCAATAATTCCCTTTTGGCATTGGCTAAATAATTTTTACCTTTAACAACGCCGGCCGGAAGTTCATAAATGGCTTTTTTTAAAACATACCGAAATTGCTTGAGCAGATAAATGGCATTGTCTTCATAAGCAATAACAAAAGCGCCTGGCGGTTTTTCTAAATATGAATAAATGCCTGGCTTGCCGTCTGGCCTGATGACTTGATTTTCCCGAATTTTAATCCAGCTGTTTCTGTAGACCAGGCGCGACTTTAAAGTCCGCCAGGGGTTTTTGGTTTTTTTCATAAATCAGTTGACGGATTCAAAACCAGCCGCTGGTGTGCGAACTTTCCCGGCCTTCATTCTCAACCCGATGGGTGCCATCAGACTCGCGGATCAATTTAAAATTGACTCGCTTGCCTTGAATGGTGCCTTCGAATGCCGCCTGGTGATGTCTTTTGGCGTGTTCAAAAAGCACCTGAACCTCTTCGTCATCAAGCTGTTTTAAGGCATGGATGCCGTCTTGATCGCCCTCAATATCGTGATTATGGACTGTTGGCATAAAATGTTCGTTAAAAGAAACTAACTGTAATTTTAGCTCATCTTTGCCGTTTGACAAGTTAAATAATTGAGCTAAGGTAAAGACTCAAAACAGATTGTTAAAAATGCAATTTTTAAAATACGCTTTGATAAGGAGGCACTTTGAAAAAGCCTTTAATTTATTGTGGACGAGCAAACAAAAAACTTGCTGACGAGATTTGCAGGCTTATGAGCATAGACCTTGGCGATCTAGATATTGAAAAGTTTGCCGATGGTGAGCCCTGGTATCGTATTGCTGATTACGAAAAAATCGGTTCAAGTGATATGGCTTGCGTAGTCCAGTCAACATCAGAATTTGCCCCACTAACTTACTTCGATTTGCTTGGGCCGCTTTACGCGCTTCGCCAACTTAATCCTCGAAAATTAGTGGCGGTTATGCCTTTTATGGGCTTCCGCAGACAAGAACGCAACCACGAGGGCGGCGAAGCAGTCATGGCCAAATTAATGGCAGGGTTAATTGCGGCTGCTGGGGCTACGGATGTGATTCTTTGTGATATTCATAATCCTTGCATTCTGGAATATTTTCGAGAGGCCGGTGTTCGGCCTTATGAGGTCAATGCAAATCCTCTTTTTGTAAAAGAATTTGTCGGCATTGACCTTAATGATTATGTGGTCATGGCTCCGGATAAAGGCAGATATGAAACTGCCGCTCAATTTGCCAAAGCTTTGAACATCCCTTTGCTTGGCGCCACAAAGAATCGGCCCGAACATGATATTGCCAAAATCATGCCAATTGACGGAAATTTGAAAGGCAAACACGTAATTCTCCGTGATGATGAAATTTCAACAGCCAGCACAATCTCCAGCTCCGCGGGAAAAGCAGAGGAGCTTGGAGCTCTAGACATGACAATTGCGGTCACCCACGGCGTTTTGGCTGGCGGCGCTATCCAAAAATTGAAGCGTCGACCATTTATTGTCAAGGTAATTACGACTGATTCTATCTATTTGACTTGGGAAAAACGCATTCCCAAAATCAGGGTTGTATCAACCGCCCCATTGATTGCAGATATAATCAGTCAAATTGCCGAGTCCTAAAGCCATAGGTTTATTCCAGCCCCGTTAGTAATTTTATTGCTGACGGGGCTTATTTTTTATTCAAAGAGAGCGAAAAATTTTTGACAAACTAACATTTTTATGTTATTATTATCAATAATAAAATCAAAATATGAATTTCTTTAACGGTAATTCTCGCTAAAAACTTATTGCTGATTTTTATTTTCTCCAAAATGAGGCCTGAAACTTTTTTAAAACTGACCGAAACAAAAACTCACACAACCGTGCATCCAATTTTAGCTCTCTCAATTGTGGCTTTTTGGGCAGGATTGGCGGGCTTGGTTTTTTATTTAAACACCCAAAGCCAAGATTTTCAGTTGCGGCAGTATGTGGCATCGGAAGTAAAAGCTGCGGCAGAAGACGCTACAAACTCAATCAGGCTGAACTGGACAGCCCCGGGCGATGACGGAAATTCCGGACAGGCTTCAACTTATGAAATCCGCTACAGCACGACTCCTTTAAACGAAACCAGCTGGAATTTCGCGACACAACTTTCTAGTCCCCCAAAACCAAAACCCGCTGGTCAATCAGAAAGCTTTTTAGTAACGCAATTACAGCCAAACCAGACTTACTATTTTGGCCTAAAGACACTTGACGAAGCTGGCAATACTTCAGCCATTTCCAATATCGCCACCAAAAAAACCTCGGCAGTTTCTTTTCCTAATTGCGTGGAAAATTGGAACTGCAATGCCTGGTCAGCCTGCGAAAGCGGACAACAGACCAGAAGTTGCGCGGACCAGTCTGCTTGCGGCACGCAGACTAATAAACCAGCCGAAAGCCAAAGCTGCCCTGCTTCAACTAACCAAACTACTGATTCCGTACCTCCTAATTCGGTCATTACTGCCGCGCCCACTACCACTCAAATCACGCCAACTTTTACTTTTACCTGGTCTGGTTTGGATGATACGACTTCCACCAATAATTTAAAATTCAGCTACAAGCTTGATAACCGAGCTTGGTCAAGCTGGAACACGCAAACTTCTTTAACGGTTGATAATTTAAAAAACGGCCAGCATGTTTTTCAAGTCCGCAGTCAGGACCAGGCCGGCAACATCGATCCTTCACCAGCTAGCGCGACTTTTCAAGTCCGCTTAAATTCTTTTTTGGCCGTAGGCGTGCAAAAGGGCGGCCAGCCAAAAGTCCGGACTTACAATTTTAACGGCGTTCTGTTAAATCAATTTTCCGCCTTTGAATCCGCTTACCGAGGCGGCATCCAGGTGACGGTCGGAGATCTTGGCCAAGACGGCCATAGTGAAATTGTGGTTTCTTCAAATTCCGGCCACAGAGGCGAAGTTAAAATTTTCCGGCCGGACGGCTCATTAATCACAAATTTTTTGCCTTATGGCATGTCTTACCGCGATGGGCTGAACTTGGCCATTGCTGATATTAACGGCGACGGCTTGGCGGAAATTATTACGGCCAAACAAAAAGGCTTGCCCAATGTCAGGGTTTTCGGCTATCGCCTAAATCGCTATACCCAGGTTTATAAAGAATTTAATGCTGAATCAGTCAATTATCGCAGTGGCATTAGTCTTGCCGCGGGCGATATTAATGGCGATGGCCGGGACGAAATTATCACAGCTCCGGCTGGCAGCGGCAGTAATGCCTTAAGAGTTTTCCGCTTGCAGGGCAATACCATACGACAAGTCGCGGCAAAATCCAAAATTCTGGATTCGGCTAATTCCGGTATTGCCATTGCTACCGGTGATTTGTCCGGCGACGGCTCGGCGGAAATAATTGTGGGTCCGCAGAAAAATTACGCGCCTATTATCAGGATTTTTACTTTGCGAGGCACAAATATCGTAAAGCTCCGGCGGGACTACCGAGCTTTCAGGACTGTTGACCGGGCCGGGATACGGCTTTCCACGGCTGATTTCAACTTTGACGGCAAGGCTGATTTTTTCATAAGCTATGGCGACATTGTCCAGCCAAAAATCACAGTTTTTAGCGGTTCAAATTTTGTCAAGCTTAAAACCCTGAATGTTTTTAGCTCCCGCGACCGGCTTATTTTGTCTCATAGCAGCGGGGTATAATTGATTAAGCAAGCCTCTGGTTAGTTAATAGCCAAACTTTTTGTTATGACGATTTTGTGAAAAAGCTTGACTGAATTTCAATCCGATATTAAAGTGGCAAAACCTTGGATCGAGGATCTTGCATAATTAAAACAGTTTGCCCTTTAACAATTTGCTGAAAGGAGTTCAAGAAAACATGTCACCAAAACTAACTAATAAGACGGATAAAATCTCCCTAAGTATTTAAAGTCACTAGGCCTACCAGCAGACCCTAGTGAAATTATCGGCGCTGATTTCAAATTCAGTTTCGCCAGCCAAAATGGGCTAGACGGCATGATATGCGGCACGATTACTGGAATTGATTTTTATTCGTTTGGCAATGAAGCTCCGCAACTCTCTCTTGTGGTACAGGGCGTGAATTGTAATGGGGTGACAAAAGTAACCTACCAACCAAACGACAGCAGCTGGCTAATGCAACCTTTAGAGGTTACAGGAGAACTTGTACTTCTGTAACTACCACAACTCCATACAAAAAAATTAATTTTCTTTAAAAAACCGTGGTTAACCATACTGCGGTTTTTTGCTAAGCGGGACAATGGGCCCCGTAGAAGCGTAATTTAGTGTATTGCGTCCTCCTTCGCTCCGCGCTTCGCTTGAGCTACGAAGAACAGCCTTCGCCCTCGTCGTTAATTTTGATATAAATACTTTCCAGCGTCAAAACAAGCTGGCCTGCAGCCGACCTTCGTCGGCCATGGCCAACTTCGGTCGGCAAAGGCCGAAGCCCCGCGAGGGGCGAAGGCTGGTGCGCCCGGTGCGAATTGAACGCACAACCTTTGGCTTCGGAGGCCAACGCTCTATCCGTTGAGCTACGGGCGCATTATTTTAATTTACTAAATTTTTTAATAAATTTTTTCTTTTTTGAATAATTGTGCTTTAAAACATATTCTCGCCATCTCGCCTCATTTCGACTTGAAAATGTTTCATATCCAATTAAACGCCAGGATATTTTTTTCTCGTTGCATTTACCTCTCCAGAATTATGTCTTTTAATGCGTTGGCCTAAATCTTGGGTATGGCCAATATAATACGTTTCATCAACCTGGCTTTGTAAAAGATAGACGTAAAACATAATTTTGACATTCAAGGCTTCGGCCTCTGGCCCTACGGGCCAACGGACCGGAGGGAGGCCAACGCTCTATCCGTTGAGCTACGGGCGCCTAAAAAACGATAAACATTATCCCGTCGTAAGGCGGGATCCGCCTCGGGCGGAAACGGCGAAGGCAAATTACTACTCCCCTCTTTCATTCAAAAACCGGCTGACTGTTTCAACATCTTCTGGCGAGCCAAAATCTTTCCAATAATCCTGAATGGGCTGAATAAAAACTTTACCTTGTCTGGCTAACTCCGTAACCGCATCAGTCAGATACAGCTCATTTTTCGGGGGAGTCGGCTTAACCCTCTGACAGGCTTCAAAAATCTCCGGGGTAAAAATGAACAAACCGGTGTTGATCAGCTTAGAACCGACATCATGGTCTGGTTTTTCAATTATCTCTTTTAGTCGATTGTTCGGCCCAGGAATCAGCACACCGTACTTTTGCCAGTTATCGTGCGGCAAAGCGCCCACATAGCAATTACCGTCATCATGGTTCATAGCTTTCAAATCTCTGGCTGAATACAAATTATCGCCATAAACCGCTAAAAAACTTTTACCATCAACCGCCTTTTGCGCGGCCAAAACCGGTACGGCCGTTCCGTATTTATCGTCGCCCATTATGGCAAACTGATTAACAATGGTTAATGGGCACGGATATTTTTCGGCAAATTTTTCAATATGCTGGCACAAATGCCCGACCACCACGATCAAATCATCAAATCCGGCTTGGCGTAAATTTTCCAAAAGGTGCCATAAAAACGGCTTGCCATTCACCTCAATCATGTGCTTGGGCTTGTCTTTGGCCAGTTCTTTCATGCGGGTGCCTTTGCCGGCTGCGGAAATGACTGCAGTTTTTATCATAAATTTAATTTAACGGAGGACTTTTAAAAGACTATACCAGGTTTTTTTTATTGGCAACTCTCTGGCATCAAGATAAGAAAAAATCTGACCGCCAAAACCCAGCTTGAACCTGGTAATGCCGGCCCAACTGGCGCCAGATTTTGATTGTCTTTTCCGTTCTTCAGTCTGAATGCCAAAAAAATCATACCAATTTCTACCAGCTGCCTTGGCTTCCAAAATCTGGCGCCACTGCAAAAGATGCGGGGCCATGACATTCCTAAACTGGTTGCTGGAAGCGCCATGAACATAAATTGAAGTGTCGGCAAAATTAATGACTATGTTGGCGGCTATTAGCTGATTTTCAAAACTGGCTATGTACAGCCTAAACATCTCTTCAGGTAAAATTTCGGCCATCTTTTTATAATAAGCCTGGCTATGGCTGGAAAATTTGTCTCTGGAAGTTGTTTCTTTATTGATTTTAACAAATTCATCAATTTTCTCTTTAACCAAAAAACCGGAATAGCTGGCTATGCTCACGCCTTTTTTCTCGGCTAAGCGGATATTATATCTAGTTTTTTCGTGCATTTTTTGAAGCAATGAATTTTCATCCTGCTTCAAATCCAGAATAATCGTATCCACGGGCTGAAAGGCTTTTGCTTTTATGAATTTGTTTTCAACTTCAAATTTTTTAAATAATGACTCATTGCGTTTTTCAATAGCAGTTTCCAAATGCAGATACATGGCCTTTTTGCTTTTAGCTTCATCCGCCATTTTTTTAATTAATAAGCCTAAAACTTCCTGATATTCTTTTGGACCCAGTTTGAAATCCACGACTGGCCCAGAAAATACAGTCAGGGTTTGCTGGCCAAAGCGCCACGGCTCTAACAAGCCTTGGGCAATGCCGACAATGTTTTGATTTCTCACCGTGGCGATTCTAAAAATTTTCGCGCCACAGGCTTTTTGAAATTCGCCCCAGGCCCAGGATTGCTGAAATGGAGCGCGCTGAATGCCGCTCAAAAATTTCTCCCAATTTTCTTGGTCAGACCAATTTTGGACTTCCATATTATTTTGCCTGGCCGTGATTTTTTAAAACGGCCTTAATTTTTGCAGCCGGGTCTTTAATTTCTTTAGGCAAATCAGCCAGGGCTGTCCTGGCTTCAGCCGCGGAATAGCCTAATTGTTCCAAGGCAGAAATAACATCTGCATCATCATTGCCCCCTGCTGTTCCAGAAATGCTATCCATGACGAATTGCCCATCCAACTTGCCGACCAGTTCTCTGACAATCCTTTCCGCGGTTTTTGCCCCAATGCCGGAAACTTTGGTCAACATGCTGATTTCATTTTTCTGCACAGCTTTAACAATATCCAAAACCCTGGCGCGCGACAAAACCCCCAAGGCGGATTTGGGGCCCACGCCATTCACGCTTAAAAGTTTTTCAAACATATCCCGCTCGTCTGCGGTCAAAAAACCGTAAAGCTCCTGAGCGTCTTCCCGCTGATGATGGTGAGTATATAAAGTGTAAGTCTGGTTTATTTCCAAACCAGCCAGGGCTTGTGGCGTAACAAAAACCCGATAGCCCACGCCATTCACATCTATAATGGCAGATTTTACGGTTAAGGCAGTAATTTGCCCTCGTATTTGCGCGATCATAAGTGCCTGAATTATAGCATTTTTAATAAACCAAAAACTTTTTCTGGCTTATTTAGCAACTTATCCTAAGTTCATGCTTATAACAATGCCGCTTTTGCCGTCAACAAATTGACTTTAAAAATTTTCTCAAGTAAGGTAAGTTAAAATCACAAATTCAAATACGGTTCTCTAACAACTGAATAAAGGAGGGAAATTGAAACCCGCAAAAAATACTGCTGGCACTTCGGTTTGGTTTTTGTTTTGCCAGTTCAAACAGCATTTTCCGGATAAAGAAAGTTTTTCGGAAAAGGCTTTCTGGCAATTTCTTAGGGATTGTGAATGGTCTTCGAGCTTGTTGGCACTTAAAAATCCAAACCGCTAATCCTGCTAGAATTAATGTCACCCAGAGATTTTTGGGCTTGGGTCAAAGAACACGAATGGACTTTGGAAATACTGACTTGGGCTAAGCGACAAAACGGCGTGATTACTTTGGAAAGTTTAAAAAACTCATTGCCTGACGAATACTGCCGGCAAAACCAAAAATGCTGCTGGGAAATTTTTGCTCTGGCTCTGGAGTTGTTCATCTGGCAATGGTCAGCCGAAACCCAGGGCGCTTTTCAAATCAGAGCTGCCAACCCGGTTAAACTTAGCCATCAGCCTGTTATGATTAAAAACCTGCCCGTCTCTGGCGAGGTCGCTAAACAACTTGAACGGTATTACCAAGAGCATAATACTACTTTGGAAGTTTTGTTCCATCGCATTGTAGAATATGAATCCTTTAAAGCTGAAGCGGCCAAAATTGGCATATCAGATGGCATATTTCAAGAACTGCTAAAACAATTCGGCGGAATGCTTATTGTCAAAGCAGCGCTGGAAACAATTGAACGATATTGCCAAACTCAAGGCTGCACTATGCCTAAACTTTTCAGCCAGGAAAATTGCGAAGACCCATTATCCAGAGCAAACGAAATTGGAATTGTTACGGCGGCTTACCTAAGGCTTGTGCGATTTTTTCAGGGCACTTTAAGCCCTGAAAAGGTTTCCGTTTGATTCTTCTATTCTGTGGGTTCTTATTGTCCTAAGCCTTAATAACCAACCGAAATTCACATTTTTAATTAGGAACAATTGTGACAGGAGAAAAGTTATTGTCCCAGTTGCTAGCCCGAATGCACATTTGCAACCCGGTCGAGCTGACTAATTTCTGCCTGAAATTGCCTGCCACCGCAAATTTGGCCAAGTTTCAATCAGAAGCCATAAGTGAACTGGCAAAGGAAATTGAAGAAAAGCAGTTTTGGAAAACAATCTTCAAACATGAATGGTTGCTCGAACTTTTTCCCTTTAATGGCCAGCCAAAAACTTGCGAATAGTCACGAGTTTGCCAAAGTCTGCCCGCGGAATTAAAAATCAACCATTCCAGCCTGCCTACAACCATCTTTTTTGAAGTCTTGGAATTATCCACCTGGTGGTTTTTTGCTCCGGTTTACGGAAATCTACGGCTGGTGTTTTCGACTAGCGATGAAGCTGATAATGAAGCGCAGTTGACCAGCTTGATTCGCCCCAAACTAAAATCAGGGAGCTCTTCTGGGCGAAAACCGAAAAAATTAAGAAAGAGGTCTTTGCCAATTAATAAGGAGGGGCACTCGCTTGATCTCTATCTTAAAGAAATCGCCGAGATCAAGTTGGTTGATTCGGCAGAAGAAGCGCGGTTGACCAAATCGATTCATCAAGGGGATGTAGTAGATCTAAAACGATTGGTTTCGGCTAACTTGCGCTTTGTGGTCTTTTTTGCCAAATCCTACCAAGGCCTTGGCTTGTCTCTGGCCGACCTGATTAATGAAGGCAATATAGGTTTAATTAAAGCCGCCAAAAAATTTGACGAAACCCGGGGATTCAAATTTATTTCTTACGCGGTCTGGTGGGTTCGCCAAGCCATTTTGGAGGCATTAGCCAGAAATTCCCGTTTGGTTAGGCTGCCCTTGAACCGCGTCGGCACTTTGATCAAGATCAATAAAACCACAGACCGACTCGAGCAAGTTTTAAGCCGACCAACTTCAGCTAGGGACATTGCCAAAGCTTTGCGGATCTCTGAAGAAGAAGTAATACTGACCATGAATTTGTCAGGCAGTGAAATTTCCCTTGATGCTCCTTTGAGGGACGACGATGATAACACGCTTCATGACACTTTAAATGACGAGCAAGCTGTTTTGCCTCATAGACCGGCTTTAAAAACCAGCTTGCAACTGGAAATTGATGCTGTTCTTGACACCCTAACTCCCAGGGAAGCCGTCATTATTAGCGATTACTTTGGTATTAATTGTGACAAAACTTTGGTTTTAGAAGAAATTGGAGGTAAGCTTCACTTAACTCGTGAAAGGGTAAGGCAAATCAAGGAAAAAGCCTTGCGTAAGCTAAGGCGACGCAGCCGATCCTTCGCTTTAAAAAGTTACTGGGCTAGTATGGATGTTTAACCACCTGTTTTCAAATATTTTTTCAACAGGTGGTTTTTTTATTCTTTAAAAAACCTCCGCTGGATTTTCAGTGGAGGATCTACATA
>Ga0066637_10003247_pt1 | contig 10914 bp, 12 predicted proteins | sample CryGeyCG2014_020_FD_62737 | JGI IMG/M metagenome (GOLD analysis project Ga0066637, IMG submission 62737) | Groundwater microbial communities from aquifer - Crystal Geyser CG08_land_8/20/14_0.20 | ecosystem: Environmental > Aquatic > Deep subsurface > Groundwater | place: USA: Utah: Grand County...
GGTGTGCTCTAAGCAAGCCCACCGATTCCATTCGGCAGTCAAAAGCTCGCTTGGAAGGCGAATTTTTGTGATTTATGGTCATTTAACTTACTCTTGCAGTATCCTGATTGTCTCTCTTTGCATCTTTAATATTAATTTCTTTATCTTTTTAAGTTGCTGTAAGTCAATGCTAGTCTCAACACCATAGGTAGAAAGCTCCCTGCTTTCTCTTACAGTAGGATTAGCAATATTCTTTTCAACATCAAGAGTATCAAATTGGGTGACCAAGTCTCTGTCTAAATTCAACTCCTTCTCGTTTATTAAAGTAAGTATGGCAGTTATTGTACAGGCTTGATTCCTAGATTCAAAACCATATTTAGCAAGGATTGCCAAAAAGCAGTGATAGATAGCGTAAAAACCGACATTCAAGGCCCAGTCGAATACTTTTAGCTTTTCAAGAGTCTGGACAATACCATAATTATACTCAGATTTCTTAACATGCTTTTGTGCTAAATCCAGATCTGGCTTAGTTTTTATCAGCCTTCTTGGATCTTTCAGGCACCACTTCAGATGCTCATCTATTTGCGGCATTTTCTGATAACCTCCACAAACTTTTCAGGGTTGTGGAATACAAGACAATCGGAGAGCATATTATAAAAGATTTTATCTCCTTTATTTAGTAGAACATCTTTTTTTGTTATATCTACATATCTGATGGGTTGTTCAACTAATTCAGATTTTCTTATCTCATCCTTTATCCTTTTAACTTCTTTGGATTCTTTAGCGTCGTACATGAGCAAAACATCAATATCATTGAAATCCTTGGTCTTTATTGATGAACCAAAGACTACACCCATTTCTATACACAGCTTAAATTTTCTTAGGCTATGTAATAATACAGCTAGCCATTTAGGAAACTCCTTCTCCTCCAAACTTAGCATATATTCCATAAACTTGATAGCTAGCTTATTCTCGTATTCATAAGAAAAAAAGACTGAATTGCCTATCTCATCCCTAACTAAAAGCTTTTTATCTGCCAAAAGGTTACATAACTTGTTAGCATGGGCATGATTGATATCCAATATTCTTGCTAATTGCCTGGCATTATACCCATCCTTGTAATGCTTAAACAGATATTTAGCTATCTGGATCTCAATCTTCGTAAATTGTATGTTATTAACAGCCATGTGTATTCTGAGAACATACGTTATATATAAATTTATGGTTTTTAATTGGCCTAAATTAGTCTGCCCCGAGAAAGGATTGGATTTAACAATCTCGATTTAACGAAGTCCGACGATAATAAAACAACCAGACTTTCGGAGATATTTACAGGCTTACACGACAGAAGGAATCTCCTAATATTTAGTCTCTTTATTAAAGTTGGATTTAGGCGAAGGCGAGGAACAAGAACATCACAAGCCGAAACCGTTAAATCACTGTTAAGCCTCTTTTTCTGAAAGAAGAAGTCAAGAATTGCGGAGCAATTCGAGGATGGAGTGCACCCTTGAAACTGGATAGGTAGAATAGGGGTGCACTCCATTCCCGGTGTCGCACACATTTATTAAAAAATTTGTTCTCATCAACTTTAAATCTACCTTTTCGCTCATATTCTTCTGAATAGCCTCACATCAAATTCTTTAAACCCTCTTTTTTTCCAGAATTCCAAAGCAGGGTTCTTTAACCTTACATTACACTGAATATACCTTACTTTTTTTGATCTGAAAAAAGAAATTGCTTTTTTTAGTAACAAAGTTCCGATATTATTCTTTCTTTCATTCTTGTGAACTGCAAGAACTTCAATCTCACCTACGTTCTGTATTCTCTTGAATGGTAATCTCTTCGGGAAAAACAGACTCACCAGACCTGCAACATCCCCATTAACCTCTGCAACGAATACTGTGTATTTTTTGTTCTTAATCAACTTTTGCCATGATAAAATCTCTTTTTTTATAGTCGGAAAGTTGATTGGATCAAGAGGACTATACCTACTATGCTGCTTTAAGAAATCTAAACTTATTTGTGCAATCTCCTTAGCATCCTTTAACTTCGCTTTTCTTATTCTGATTAAGTTTTGCATTGTTAGTACGATGATCAACACGGGTATATATAGTTTTCTTAAATCTGTAATTATTTAGTATCCTGAAGGGTTCTTCAGGATACTAAATAATTACTTAAATTTAAATCTTGGAATGGAGAACTAATAATTCTCTTATCCTATTCCCTTCTCCTAACCGATATCTATCCTTAATATTAAATCCTTCAACGTATAATTTCTCAAGTGGAGCCATCCCTGCTTAAATATAATCAACGATAAGAGTCTCCAAATTGCTGATTGCTGTACTTAGTTTTGTTAGTTCAACGCTAAGTTTGTTACGGTTAGGGTCAGCAGTATCCAACTTTGATAATTGGTCCTGTATTTGTTTCCGTTGGCTATAAAGATCATTTTAATGTAGCTATCTGCTGTTGGTATAAAGCCTCTTTCTGCTCCAATTCTACCTTTTTTCTTCTTCGTTCATTTTTTTCACCCAAATGATGGCACTTCTCTATAGTTAATGGGGTTATGATTTAAATTTATCTAAATTTGTAACGAAAATCTGCTGCTCGGAGCAAATGAGAGGTCAGAGGAGAGAGGTGAGAGATCAGAGACCAGAGGCGAGAAGTCTCATCTCTGACAACTGATCTCTAGCCTCTGATATGCCCCTCGCTTCGACATGCAGATTTTCGGACTCAGAAGTTTCGCCCTGAGGCGCGAGCTGCCCACGAGCTTTTGAGTATCTAATACATCATCCTTCGGAATCTTCCTCACTTTAAGCCTTTGCTCAGCATGTTTTGTGAAGATAATCAACATGCTTGCAAGTGATATCCTGTTGATCAATAAGAATTTGGTGTGTGTTAAGTAAAGTTTCTAACTGTACACAGTTAAAGGAAAAATCCAGCCATGGCGCAGGCGAAAGCGCTTTCCCTTACGGGGTGCCGAGAAGGACATTTTGTGAGACTTTGCCGAGCAAAATGTCCGTCTGCCGCCATGGATGGCTGGATTTTTCCGACAAAACAGGACAATAGTAAGAAGGCATATACTTCAGAATTCAACTCAGCACGATTTCATAATAGGATCTGCTCTTTTAAATTAAAACTATCAATCAATACAGTGCACTTGCTTTAATCCATGTTGCTTCTGGTCATATTGTGATATACAATCATTTTTTTCATCAGAACTATTATATATGCATGTTTCAAATGTGTAACATGATTCTTTCTCATTACGTTTATAACACTCAACTTTAAGATTCCATTTATAAAACCCTGTAGGTATTTCTGAATTACATTTTTCCCAAGCAGAGTTGAGATTCTCAGATGACCCACTTTCGCAATTTTTTGATCTAAATTGTAACATAATCAGATCTGCAGTTATGGACCCTAAATTAAGATTTGTTTTCTTTGTTTTTGGATAGAAGAATCCACTTTGATCCGATAACCAAAATCCGATATTTCCTGCCTCTCTTTGTCCAATGTTCTTTACAAGAAATTGAAATTGATAATTCTTTGGGGAAAAACCAATTTCTTCTTCTTCCAATCCGATTACTGAACGTGATGAAATTGGTTTGTCAGAGTCTAACATTTGTATTTCTATTAAAGGATCAATTGGAGGGATGCCTTTTGACTAAGCAATCAATGCTGCTTTTGTATTTTCCAATAGAAACCCATTCATAACAACTGTTGTTGCCATCAATAGCACACTTACAAAGGATATAACCATCATTAACATAGTCAGCCTTGTGTAAGGTTTTGATCCAGCCTTTCCACCTTTAATCCAATCATTTAATAAATGAGCGAAGATTATTCCAACTATAAAATAGAATGCTGTTAAGATTATGATAATAGGTGCATATGCCATACTCAGTAAAGAATATAAACATATATATAAAATTGTTTCACAAGTAGAGACAGAGAAACAAAAATGTTCAGCTATTTCTCTCAGAGCAAAGATTACTTTATATTCAGCATTGATCTTGAGCATAGTTACCGTGGGTTATGGTACATTAATCTATAATTTATACCATGTTTAAATCATTCCTTGGTTGAAACCAACACCTCTTGCTCAAATAAAACCTTCATCTACACCACCCGCCCGTCCCTCATCACAACCTCGCCCTTGACAATCGTATACACTGGCCAGCCCCTGAGCTCCATGCCTGCAAATGGTGTGTTTCTCCCCTTGCTCTCAAACTCCTCTGGATTGACAACCCCCTCTTTATTTGGATCAATTATTGTTATGTCTGCAGGGGCTCCTATTGAGAAGCTGCCATAGCCAAGCTTGTCCAGGCCCAGGATTCTTGCAGGCCCAATGGTTAGGAGCTCGATTGCCCTCCGTAGATTTATCACCCTCGCTGCAACCAGGTTTGTCATGACGAGTGGCACAGCTGTCTCAAGCCCAACCATTCCTGACTCTGCATTGTCAAACTCTACAAACTTGTCAAGGGCAGTATGCGGGGCATGATCAGTTGCAATAGCATCAATCACGCCAGATGCAAGCCCCCTCTTTATGGCTGCCACATGCTCTGCTGAGCGCAGTGGCGGGTTTACCTTGGCATTCTGGTTATAGCCAATGACAGCCTCATCAGTCAGGCTGAAGTAATGGGGGCAGGTGTCAGCAGTAACCTTGACACCCCTCTTTTTAGCAGCAGAGATCAGGTTGAGGCTGTTTTTGCATGAGACATGCGTGATGTGGATTCTTGCTCCGACTGACTCTGCAAGCAGTATGTCCCGACTTATGGCAACTGTCTCAGCAACCTCAGGCTTGCCCCTAAGGCCGAGCATGGTGGACACCCAGCCCTCGTGCATAACTCCATTATCAGCAAGCTCAAGGTCCTCTGAATGCGAGATGATAAGCATCTCAAGCATCTTGCAGTACTCTAAGGCACGCCTCATTGTAAGCGGATTCCTGACAGGCCTTCCATCATCGCTGAATGCAATTGCCCCAGCTCCCTTCAGGTCAGCAAGCTCTGCAAGCTCCTGGCCGAGGCTCTGCTTTGTAATGCAGCCAGTGCAGTGAACATTTACAAGGGCATTCTTACCCCTTGCAAGCACGTGGCTTATAACAGTCTGGTTGTCAGCAACAGGGCTTGTGTTTGGCATGCCCACTATCGTGCAGAAACCCCCGTGAGCAGCTGCCCTGCTGCATGTATCTATTGTTTCCTTATCCTCTCTGCCTGGCTCACGCATATGGACGTGCATGTCAATAAGCCCTGGGCAGGCAATAAGACCATTTGCATTAATCCTCTCAGCCCCATCAGCCTTGATGCGTTTGCTGATCTTAACAATCCTTCCCTTATCAACCAGTATGCTGAGCCTATCATCAACCCTGTTCTTAGGGTCTATAACCCTGCTGTTTGATATTAAGAGCATAGTAATCACCCCCTCCCTGTTAGCCTTGTCTGCTTGGCCAGGTCCTCACGCGGCCTTATTAAGAGGGATAGCAGGGCAAGCCTCACTGCAAGGCCGTTAGTGACCTGCTCCTCAACAACAGACTGCCTGCTCTCCATAACCTCACTTGAAAGATCAACCTCCCGATTTATCGGCCCTGGATGCATAACAATTGCATCCTCAGCAGCCTGCCTGAGCCTTGCCATGTTAACGCAGAACCTCTTTGAATATTCGCGTAGCGTTGGTATGAATGCTGCAGCAGACCTCTCAAGCTGCACTCTAAGGGCGTAGACAACATCAGCACCAGCAATTGCCTCATCAAAGTCATGGTATGTCTTCACACCAAACCTTTCCACATAAGCAGGGAGCATTGTGGGAGGGGCTGCAAGCCTGATATTTGCGTTGAATTTCCTGAGTATCCTGATAAGCGAGCCTGCAACCCGGCTGTGCAGTATGTCTCCAACAATCACCACGTCCAAGCCTTCAGCCCTGCCCCTTTTCTCGATAATGGTGTAGAGGTCAAGTAATGCCTGAGTTGGGTGCTCGTGCATGCCATCCCCTGCATTGATCACAGCAGCTTTAATCATGCGAGCGATCATCATAGGGGTGCCTGCACTTGAGTGCCTCAGGGTTATGCAGTCAGCATGCATCGCGTTAAGGGTTCTTGCAGTGTCGTTAAGTGTTTCATTCTTCTTGTTCATACTGCTTGAATCTGCTGAGATGTTGATTGTGTCAGCCCCTAAGGCTTTGCCTGCAAGCTCAAAGCTCGTTCTTGTCCTTGTACTTGGCTCGAAGAAGAAGTTTATTATGCTCCTGCCCTGAAGCAGTGGAAGCTTCTTCTCCCCGCTTGGTATAAACTCCAGCTTGAAAACCCTTGTGCAGTCCATAATAAGTTCAATGTCTGTCCTGCTTAGGGGGTCTATTCCTGTTACATCCTTTGAGCTGAGATAACGGCCTGCCATTGCTGAGGTAAGCCTCTTATGAAGATCCTCGACATTCATTTTTTATCCCCCATGGCAATCCTCCTGCCAGATGGAGTACGCTTGTACACCCCAAGCTCGGTTATTGAGGCAGCAGTCTCAAGATCAACCACTGGCCCTTCCTTGCAGATCCTGATGCCGAGCTCGTCAACGCAGCACTGCCCGCATATGCCGAAGCCGCACTTGATGTATCTCTCAAGGCTGAGCTGGGCAGCAACATGCAGATTCCTGCAAATATCTACTACTGCCTTTAGCATGGCCTCTGGCCCGCAGGCGTAAACACTCAGGCTGCCTGTCCTGTCGTGGTTATGCAGAATCCTTGCAAGCACCTCTGTTGCAAGGCCTCTGATGCCAGTGCTGCCATCCTCAGTGACTGTGATCAGCTTAACATGAGCCTGGCTTAAGCGGTTGAGGTATGGCAGGTGAGATGCCTTCTTAGCCCCAAGGATGAATGTAACCCTCTTGCCTTGTAGCATGGCCTGATTTGCAAGAAAGCTTAAGGGGGCAGCACCATAGCCTCCTGCAACAATTAGGACATGCTGATACAACTCAAACTCAAAGCCCTTGCCATAAGGCCCTCTTATGCCAACCCTATCGCCTGGCTTCAGCCTGTGCACAGCCTCAGAGAACTCGCCAACACTCTTAACAGTTATCGCAAACTTATCTGTATCCTGATACGAGACTGCAAAGGGCTTCTCATCTATTCTTGGAAGCCAGAGCATAATAAACTGGCCCGGCCTAGAGTTAAGGCGATGCATGAACACAAGGGTTTTAATATCCTCTGCCTCGTCAGCAATCCTCTCTATTCGCAGCATCAGCGGCAGTTCGGTGTTGTACACTAGTCTCATTTCTGGTTCCTCGCTTCCTTCTCATGAGCAATTCCAATCATCTCGTCAATCCTTGAGTAGCCCCCATGATCCATAAACTCCTGGATCTCCTTGCATACACTGCTGAAAACATCAATGCCCCTGTAGTAGATTCCAGAGCCGATGCCAACTGCTCTTGCGCCAGCCATAATCATAGCAATTGCAGCCTCACCTGAGTCAATGCCGCCAATGCCTATGATCGGCAGATCAACTGCCTTGTAGATGTCGTAAACGCATCTAAGAGCAATGGGCCTTAGAGCTGGCCCGCTAATGCCCCCTGTCTTGTTGCACAGTATTGGCTTAGCAGAGTGGATGTCAATAATCATTCCCGGCCCTAGGGTGTTGACAGCAGATACTGCATCTGCGCCTGCCTCCTCAACAGCCCTGGCAATGTCGCAGATGTTATTGGCATTTGGGCTTAGCTTCGCAACTATTGGCAGCCTTGTGTTTGCCTGCACAGCCTCAACAGCCCTCGCCGCAGATGTGGCTTCTAATGCAAATGGCCTGCCAAACTCTGAAGCAACATTCGGGCAGGAGATATTCACCTCAATCATCGCAGGCTTTGCCCTGCTGACCCTCTCAGCAACAACCCCGAATTCAGACGCCGTGCTTGCAAAGAGGCTTGCAATTACAGGCGCCTCTGAGTTCTCAACCGCATACCTAAGCTCATACAGTGATTCCTCAATGCCAGGGCACGGCAGCCCAACCGCGTTTATAAGGCCTGCATCAAATGCCAGTAGAATAGGGTTTTTATGGCCTGCCCTCTCATTAAGGCCAATTGACTTTGTTGTCACTGCACCAGCGCCATGCCTTGCAACATTCACGAGGCTTGAGCCAGTGACGCCTAGAATTCCTGAGGCTAGCACAGTCGGGTTTCTAAGCTTCACCTTACATATGCTGGTTGAAAGATCAGCTGATATTTATACCGCCCTCTAGAGCTATAGCTAGCTACGTATAATCATGTTAAAGGGCAATTGACAACCGTCTCTTGGCCTTTGCCCCACCCAATCCTTGCAGAGGGCTTCAGCCAAGTCCGCCCCCACCCCTTGCTAAATGCCAACACAAGGTTGACGGCTCATAACTAAGCCAAGGGATGCTTTCAAAGCCTTGTGTGGTTAATAGCCAACAGCTGTCTCACTTCTCATCTCTGGTCTCTCCCCTCACAAGACCGTAGACAGCCAAGTAGCCCTGCAGCAGCTCTAACTCAGCAGAGGTTATAACCTCTTTGCCCTTTACCTTCAGCCCCTTTTTTAAGAGATGATCAGCAATCTCTGTTATACTGCCTATTGCATAGACAGGCACTTGGGTCTTCTTTTTAAACTCCTCAACCGGGTCTCTGCCCCGGACATTGAGCATTATGTTTCCAGACCCGTCATAAACAGCAGTGGTCTGCTCCCGGTCAACCCCTATGCCTAAGCCGACTATGTTGATCTTTATACCCTCATTTTCTGCATATGCCCTTATCTTTTCAATAATCTCCAGCTTTGTCGCAGCAGTTGTAAGGACATCATCTACTATAAACACATTACATCCGTCAAAGAACCTTGAACCTACAAAGAGGTCACTCTTTGCAGAGGCCTCGCCATGGGTCTTTGCCTCCTTGCGGTCATAGCAGAACCCAACATCAATGCCATAGCTAGCGTGCAGTGCAGATGCTGCGGCAACCGCAATAGCACTCCCCTTGTAGGACGGGCCGCAAACAATATCAATGCCTGTGCCTCTGTCAATCACCTCTTTCTTTATCAGATCAGCATAGAAGCTTCCAAGCCTGTTTGAGAGCCTTCCTGAGAAGAACATTCCCATGTTGACAAAGTATGGCGTTGGCCTGCCATCCTTAAGCTTTAAGCCGGGTGCAAAGAACAATGCCCCGGTTTCAGCAAGAAACTCGGCGAATCTAGCCTGATAAAACTCCATGTCCATTCCCCCTTTAAGAACTAGAAATTACACAAATACCATCTGGTTTAAAATTATTATTGCATTCGCAACTACAGTTCGCTAACTACACTTAAGTTTCGTCCTTCTGTTCAGGTAAAAGCCGAGGGCTGTTAGCATTATAAATGTTATGATAGCAGCAAGTCTAAGAGAGCCGACAAGAAAGCCAACATAATAAGCTATTGCTGAGAACAAACCCAAACCCAGGAAATAGCCAAAGACAAGGCGCTCCTCAACAGCAAACCCAAAATATCCTAGAATGAGGTAGAATGGCAGCAGGAAGAATAAGGCGCTGATCGCAGCAACAATGATGCCAGCAGTGCTGAATCTGAAAAAGAAGAATGCAGCACAGACTAGAATGATGATTATTAGCAGGGGATTCTCAGCAGGGTTATGACCTTTAAGCTTATTTCCTTTCTTCAATCTCATACACCCTTATTGCTTCTGTCTTGTATATTGGAGTTTTGTTGCTCAGGTTTACATTTTCCAGACTCTGGAGCTGCTCAAACAGGGGCTTTATTCCAAAATTAATTGAGTCAGTGTAGTCAATCAGTATGTGCGTTGCATTGTACTCAGCAGGAATGTAATCATTCACAAGCCTTCTTGCATAGGCGCTTGTCCAGTCAACCTTGTTTGCAGGATAATGCCCAAAGCCAATAACACCTGCATCCTCAGCGAGGTTTTCACCAATCCACTCAGCAGCCTCAACCTGCCCAGGGGTCATCCTAACACCAACAGGATAAGCCTGGCTAAGCTGCTTATAGGCAGAAGCCCCGTTGACAGTAAGCGCAAAGTAAATGAATACTGCTGCGGCAAGGTATTTTATTGTTTGCTTATTCTTGCCTCCTGTCAGCTGCGATACAAGGGAGGCAAACCCCATAAGGCCAAGGGCGATAACAGGATAAATCACACTTGCCTCTGCTGAGAGTGAGCGGTGAACACGGCCGCTCCCAATGAAGTCAAGGTGGGTCATAATATAAAAGGCAATGATCATGGCGATGAAGAACATGTCCTGTTTTTTTCGCCTTAGCAGCAGGAATGCAGAGCCTGCTAATGCAAGGGGTATGGTCCAAGAGCCATTCATCTCAGCATAGCTGAAGTAGCGCTCAGGCAGGCCTGCATCGTAATCTAACTTCTTAAACCAGGAGAAGAGCCTGCTTATATTGCCAATATCATGCGGGTTTTTCTCAAGCCCCAGCCTCACAACAACATTCAGGGATTGGAATGGGAAAACCATGGAAAGCAGCAGAAAAACAATGGCAAATACAGCCAGGTGTGCTGGCTTAAATATTAGTCTCCTGTGCTTTATTGCAAAAAAAAGCCATAGAATGAATATTGTTAAGACTGAATGAAAGAGCCCTGTAGGGTGCATATACAGCTGAACCCCCATAAGCAATGCACCCATGACAGCATACCTGAGTGCAGGCTTATTCTTAACCATCAGGTTCAGATAGCGATAGACACAGTAGGCCACAAGGATGATAAGGGCGTATGAAACCCTCTCAGGCCACTGGCCCCAGAGAAAGGGCATATACTCACGCCCTGCAAAGATGGTGAGCAGGGATGCAAGGGCTGCAGGCATTGTTCCTAGAAGCTTTCTGGTAACGAAATACACAGAGATCACAGTGACACTACACATAAGCGTTAGCATAAGATAGAATGGAACGACCCGGCCCGCAAATATCTCAGCTAGAGCTATGTTGACGTGGAAGGGCGGGTGATACCACAGG
>Ga0066637_10003251_pt1 | contig 10910 bp, 4 predicted proteins | sample CryGeyCG2014_020_FD_62737 | JGI IMG/M metagenome (GOLD analysis project Ga0066637, IMG submission 62737) | Groundwater microbial communities from aquifer - Crystal Geyser CG08_land_8/20/14_0.20 | ecosystem: Environmental > Aquatic > Deep subsurface > Groundwater | place: USA: Utah: Grand County...
CGCTTTAATTTTGGGGATTTTGCAAATCAACAGGGCGATAAATTTGACGGATAATTATAGTTCAGACACTAGCGCGGCCAGTCTTGATGAATTTGCCGCAGGGCTCCAAGAAGAGCAGAAGACAATTGAGGAGTTGCAGGCCAGCGATACTGACGCTGACGGCTTGTCTGATTTTGAAGAGCTCTATGTTTATAAAACATCAATGTATTTGAAAGATAGCGATTCCGACGGGTATGAAGACAAAGCGGAGATTGACGGCAATTATGATCCTAATTGCCCGAAAGGACAGGATTGCAAAGAGCCGAGGACAGACACAGAATATTATAAAGGAAATTATGGATTAGAAACAGAAACAGTGGATGAAGTCCCAAGCGATCAATTGCCAGATGATCAATTACCGGCAGAAGTCAAAGATCAGTTAAAAAATTTGACCCCGGATCAGGTGAGGGAATTGCTTTTATCATCTGGCCAGATTACGGAAGAAGATTTAAAAAAAATTGATGACGAGACATTGATGGGGATTTATACGGAAACAATTAAGGAGCAGTAATTCGTAATTCGTAATCTGTAATCTGTAATTTGCTATGCTGGTTCAATTCTATGCTGGTTCAATCTGCAAGTCTGAACCAGCGAAGAGTAATATTAAGTTATGAAGCTATGAGCCAAGAGTTAAAAAAGAAACTAAGATTAATTGATGATAACCTTGATGATTTGAGGGAATTTTATAATGTAAAAAAGATCGGTATTTTTGGTTCGTTTGTTCGGAATGAACAAAGTAATAAAAGCGACATTGATATACTGGTTGAGTTTATTGAACCAATAGGATTTTTTAAATTTCTTGAATTGGAAGATAAATTAAGCAAAATTTTAAAAAGAAGAGTTGATTTGGCGACAAAAAATGCTTTAAAACAGGCTGTTAAAAAAGAGATTTTAAGGGATATAATTTATGTCTAAAAGAAATGTTAAACTTTACCTGGAAGATATTGTGACGGCGATCAGGAAGATTGAAAAATATACTCAAGAGATATCTTTGAAATTTTTTGAAAGTGATGAAAAGACAGTTGACGCGGTCATTAGGAATTTAGAAATTATTGGAGAAGCCGCGAATAATATTCCCAAAGAAGTTAAAAATAAATATTCAGATATTCCATGGAATAGAATAGTGGCGATGAGAAATAAAGTTATTCATGAATATTTTGGCGTTGATCGGGATATTCTCTGGCAGACGATCCAAGAAGATATTCCGGATTTAAAAAAGCAAATCAATAAAATGATCAAAAATGTTGTTCAGAAAAAATAGTCGCCGGCAAAATTTAAGCAATAAAACCACGCGCCAAAAAATAGCCAGTTGGCTGATTTTGATGTTGGTTTTAACCAGCGTAGGAACAGGGATTGTCGCGCCAAAACCAACGAAAGCAGGCATAGTGGACGTAGCGCAATTAGAATTAGCGCCTGGTACGGAGAGCGCAGCAGGGGCTATAAGAATGCTAACGGGTGTAACAGCACTTTCGCCCGGGCTCGTTACTACAGATCCTGGAGCAAAAATTCAATCAAAAACATTTAATTGGTTTGAGATTATATATAATAAAATAGAAAAGGTCTATGATCAATTAGGCGCTTTGGGCTTTAGACAAGGGCTGAAAAGATTAGTGAGTAATATTGCTGTGCAAACCGCTACTTATTTAGCCACTGGCGATAAAGCCCAGATGCCTATGTTTAAGACAAATTTTTGGAAATATATCCGAGGAGAAGGAGACGCTTTTCTTGGTGATGCTTTAAACAATAACATAAAGGCAAGATGGGGAGTAGATCTGTGTGAGCCGCCAAATCAGCTGGCTAAAATTAAGATTGAGTTAAGAGCCAGAGAATATTTTACATCGCCCAAGCCGCAATGTTCTTTTACAAAAATGAGGGAGAAGCTCTCTACTTTAAAATTAGCTAAAACAGTTGATTTGCCAGCGATAGCTGATATGTTTAATCCGACAAGCAACGATCTAGGAATTTTTATGGATATTACTACTAAGATAATTCAAGGCAGGAAAGAAAAAATAGACGAGGCAAAATTATTGACGTTTGTTGAAGGCCAATGGAATTCTGTCCGGAGTAAAATTAAAGGAGATATAAAGACCCCTGCTTCAATCACTAAATTTTTTTCAGAGCTGCCTTTTTCATTTGAATTAAATGAAAAAAATGTTTTCACCGGTAATTTAGCCGCTGATTTTATTCAGCCATTTGTCAATACTTTTTTCAGTAAATTAATGAAAAAATATAAAGAAGGCCTAGTCAAAGATCAATTGAGACCGAGTGCGGGTGGTGGCGCCAGTTGGCTTGGCGGCGGCTCTGGCGGCGGCATAGCGGCCGCCAGAGAGAGATTTGCTGAACTCGGACAGCCGGACTATAATTTTAGCGGGCCGTTTGATGCGTTAAATAATTTAAGTTGTAATACTGGCAGCCAGTTCAGCTGCGCCATTGACGCGCCCTTGCGCAGCGCGCTGGAGCAGGCGCCTTCTTTGACTGTCCGCCAAGCGTTAGACCAAGGACTTTTGCACGGTGATTGGGATTTTGGGTATCGGAACGATAAATCGGGAGAAATAGCCAACATCAATGACAGGATATATTCATATAGAAGCCTGCTTATTTTGCGCAAATACAGAATAATTCCAGTTGGCTGGGAATTGGCAGCCGAGTATTTTAAAAAATATGATAATTCTGGTAAAAGCCTTGTGCTGGACGCAAGCCAAGGGTCGCAAAATTCTATTAGTTTAATTGACGAATATAACAATTCAGATTCCCCATACTATAAATTAGTTGATCCGAGCTGGATATTAAAAGCGCCGGAAACAATTTGCCGGCGCGAAGGGGCTGGCGAACATGTATTGAACACGGAGTATATGGTCTTGGATTTAAACGGAGATGGGATTATTCAGAATAATGAGAGGTTTGAAATCGTTTCCCGTGAATCGGACTATTGCGCTGACGAAAGAACCTGCATCAAGGAAAGAGCCGATGGCAGCGGCTGCGATTTTTTCGGTTATTGCGTGGAGGAAAAACCGATCTGGAAAATCCACGGAGACGAGTGCGGCTCTGTTTTTAATACCTGTCGTTCTTTTACGAGAAGAGACGGCAGTGATGTTAATTATTTAACAAATACTTTAGATGAATGGAATGGCGAAGTTTGCGATTCGGGCAACGTTGATTGCAGAGAATATTGCGTTGATTGGGATATTAAGGCGAACAATTGGAAATGCACAATCAGTTCCGGAGAGAAAATGTATCTTGACAGAGACGCGAGCGATCATCAATGTGATTCAAAAGAGGCTGGTTGCAGCGAGTTTTACCGTCTTGGTTCACAGGATGATTTGGCTGAAGCGGAGAATGGCAATTTTAAAAATTTTGAAGATTATGAATTGGCTTATCGGGCCAATCTGAAAAAGGCGCCTGATTATTTGGATTGCCAAAACTATACGGAGCTTAATGACTCCGTTACTGTTACTGACGAAGAGTGCCAGTCCCCGTTGCCGGACGCCGTTTATTGGTGGCGCGACGATATTGAAGCGTGCGTCAAAGGCGGCGCCGCCGAGTGCGCCGATTACGCGCTTTATTGCGGTGACCGCGACAATAATTATGCTGATTGCAAATTTTACAATCCGGTGTCTTATAGAGGACCCAAAGTGCCTGGGGTTATTACAGCTGACGATACGTGCCCGCTGGAGTGCGTTGGATACAAAACATACATTGAAAAAAAGACAAATTTTGATTTGCCGCAAACTCCGGAAAGAATCTTAAATTTAATTGCCAGCAAGGCCCAGAGTTGTCCGGCCAGCGATATCGGGTGCGAGGAATTTACAAATGTGAGCGAAGATCCATCAGGAGAAAATAGGGAGTACTATTCATATTTGCGCGCCTGTGTGAGCAGAGACCATGCGCAAAAAACCAATTACTATACCTTTGAAACCATTGAGGAACCAACGTCCGTCGGTGATGATTTTGTGAGAGTTGACAAGACGCTAAATTGGGAATTGCTGAAATCCAATATGAGCGGCTATAACGGCCCGTGCACCAATACCATTACCGATACCTCTGGAACAGTAACTTGCAATGATAATGCCAGCAATAGAAAAATATGCTCAACTAATAAACAAGACCTGGATTTTTCCTTTGATTGTCTTGAATTCGTGGATATTGATGGACAAAAATACAAGGTTAAGCAGTCCAGCGTAGTTTTTGCTTCAGACGAATGCACGCTTTTGCGGCGAACCTATGATCAAAATTATTATTCCGCTATCTTATCGCAGAGCACTCCGTGTGCCGCCAGTTCAGTCGGCTGCCGAGAGTATCGGGGCAGTTTGAGCAACAACATAACGGAGATTATCAATGATGATTTTGAAGACGGCACCAATCAGGGATGGATTGGCGGGACGAACAATAACACATCCTTGGCTTTAGGCGGGCATTCGCTTTACAGCGCCGGAGATGATCGCGGTGTCAAAAAGGAAGTTGTTGATCTAATCAATAGAAAGACTGCTTCATACAAATTGTCTTTTTGGGCGAAACACAACGCGCCAAGCGCGTCGGTTGTGGATATTCTGGATATCAGATTGGGCGGAACGGATTTTATCAACGCCGCCGGCACGGACATACACGATTATTGGAAACTTTACCTTTTTGATTTGAGAGAATTTACAGTGGCCGACGATAATTTGGACACGATTTTACTGCAGATAACGGCCCAGGACAATTTTTATATTGATAATATTATTCTTACTGAAACGCAGGACAGTTTTTATCTGATAAAAGATTCGTGGCGCACGCCGGAGTCTTGCGATGGCGATGCGCCGGCCTCGGGGGCTATGCTCGGCTGTGAACAATATCGCGATGCGCGAAACAACAACATTTATTTGAAATCATTTGCCAAGTTGTGCCGGGACGAGCTCGTAGGATGCGAGGCAATGGTGGATATCAAAAATTCAGACTCGCTTCTTACTGACGATACTTTGAAATATATTGTCTATGACCAGAATAAAAAATGCACTGACTTGGGTTGCGGAGCCTATGGTCTGATATGGCCGGACACGGACGGCGTTAACATAAGTTATGAAACGAAGTATATGATAGTTGAGCCTGATGATTATGGCGGGCCGTACGATCCAAAGTGCGTTGTGAATGAGTTATGGTGTGATGAATTTATTGATTCGGATAGGGCGACGAACTATTTCAAAAATCCTTACAATTTTGTGTGCGAGTATGGCAAAGATGGGGATAATAATAGCGGCTGGTATAAACAGGGGACGACTGAATCTTGTCCAAGTGTCGCCGTAAGCGAGAGCGGCCGCTGTATTGGCGGCAGAGCTATTATCAATGGGAACACGGCGACAAATTTTTGCGAATCGGATGAAAAATGCTCCGATTACGCGACTATGTCCCAACCCGGTTTATGCAGCAATTGGGTCGGTTGGTGCGAACCGGATCAAGATACATGCATGGAATTTCAGGATCCGGCCAGACCAGTGGATTGCGATAAGATATCTGTGAATGGCGAGAGCTATGATCCTAATAATACAGCAGCCGGAGACAGCGAAGAAAATGCTTGCGATTTTTATTATTATTTATTAAATACAATAGAGAAATGCTCTGGAGGGGTTAATTTGTCCGAAGGATGCCTGCCGTTCAATCAAACGCAAGACGGCGACCAAGCGAAATATTTTAGCACCAAACATTGTTTCAATTTCCAGGCGCCGTACCAGCCGTGTGAATATGACGCTGATTGCCGCACAGTAAGTGGCGAGTTGGAAGTTTGCGACACCAAAAAAACTTTACGATGTAATAATATGCCAGACCGGGCATGCACAACGAACGACAATTGTAGTAGCAACGGCCAGGCGATCTGCGGCTATGATGATCCAATGTCCAATTAGCAATTAAAAATAAATATATGCGGGAAACGATGCAAAATGGTAAAATTAATCCAGTTGGCAGCAGCACAGCCACTGGCAATCAACGGCCTATTTTTTGGCGCCGTCATAAAAACCGAATAATTATTTGCGGAATCGTTTTGGCAATTGTTGTTATCGCGGCTATTTTATGGTTTATCCTATCGGCAGGCGGGCAAAAAACTGTCAAGACTGGAAATATTGAGATTAACGACGGACAAAAAATCGCGGTTGTCAAAGAATATGCCGGTAAAATTTATCTGCGGGCTGATCGGCCAACCGTTAAAATCGGTGATACTTTGACTATGGACGTGCTTTTGGATACGCGCGGGACAAATGTGTCTGCTGCTGAAATAAAAATCTATTATGATCCGTCCAAAGTTGAATTTATTGGTTGGCAAAACAATGAGTCTGTATTTAGTCTAAAAGTTATTGAGGAAACGGAAACCAATTATATCAGTTTCGTCAGGGGAGAGCCGGGAGACGGAAATGCCAATGACGATGACGACGGTTTTACCGGGTCAGACGGACTTGTGGCAAGAGCGATGTGGCAGGCGAAGTCATTTGGGATGGCTGAATTCAATTTTGATAGATCAGCGACAAAAGTGGCAGTTGATGATGGCATGGCAAGCTTGATGAGCTTGGAGTTTGAGGATTTGGAGTTGGCAACGGGCAATTAGTAATTGGCAGTATTGGATTTATTTTAAATTTTAAATCAAATTTTTATGCCGGGCATTGATGATCAAAGCCAAATAAAAAATAAGACGACACAATCCGCTCCGCAGAGTTTTGAGATATATAAGGAGTCATGGTGGTATAAAGCGCGCCAGAGGATAAGGTGGATGTCCCCGAAGAAAAAAATAATGTATTTTTTGGCGCCGATTTTAGTTATTGCCGTAATTTCAGCGTTGGTTTTTATTATAGCCGCTTCCGGAGATCCGGTGATGAAACTGATGAGAGAAAGTGAAGATGTTGATGAGCGTTCTATGCAGTGCGGCCAGACTTATCAGGTAAAAATAATGACAGATATTGATCCGGAAAATCATTCCAACCAAAATGGCTTGGGCGTAATTACGTCTGGAGCATTTATTGCGTATGATCCGGCGGTTTTCAGCGGCGTCACAATTGATAGCGGTTCTTCCGACTATAATATCGGCCAGCCGGGCGGTCTGGAATTTGTTGACGCCGACCACAATCTGATTCAAGTTGTCAGAGCCGCTGATCAGCCGCTTGTGGAGGACAACAAACTTCTGGCTGTTATCAACATGACTGTGGCCAGCAGTTTTTCCGGCAGCGGCGCGTTGCGCTTTTATGGCAGCCGTTCGGGCGATCCCGCGGAATGGCGTTCCGGATTCGGACTTCTGGACGGCACTACCCTCGGAATTGATTATACGCAGGCAGGCGGCGGAGAATATAATATTGATATAACTTGCGCAGATAATCAATGCAGCGGCGACACTTGCGCGGCTAATGAAATTTGTCCCAATAATAATTGGCAGAATGAGGCGAGCCGCTGTTGCGTCGCGACGTGCGTGGCTTCCCCGCCTGCGTGCAGCGGCGATATTTGCGCCAGAGTTGAATATTGCCCGAATCAGGCATGGCTGAATGAAACAGACCGCTGTTGCGGACAAACATGCGAGTTTTGTTCAAATGACAGGATGTGTTCAGCCAGCCAGCTTTGTCCGGAAAATAATTGGCAGGACGAGGCAAGCCGCTGTTGCGGCGTTTCGTGCATAACTTGTCCAGTTGAAAAAGTTTGCGGCCAGGATCAGATTTGTCCCGACGATCTGTGGGCCAGCCAGATTCATCGTTGCTGCCAGAAAAATTGTTATACTCCGCCGCCGGGCACGGCCGAGCTGACGCTTGCGCCGTCAAGGGCGACTGTCAACGCAGGCGAGCTTATGCAAATAAAACTAGTGTTGAAGAATCATCATCCGGGCGTGACTGATATCAATGTGTTTCTGCGCTATGACGAAGACTATTGGGATATTTCCGCGACCGATATCAGCATGCCGACGGCCGTGGCCGATGTAGCAATGATCAATGCCGAAAACGGTTTATTGAGTATTAATCTTGAAGCATATCATTCTGGTTTGGGCAATATTGATCTAGCCACAATGAATTTTCACGCTGCTGGTTCTGCGGTGGTTGATTTAACGGATATCACTTTCGACGATAATACAGCCGTATTGGCTTCAGGCGAACCGGTGGAAATCGTCAGCAAAGTCAATGGAAAGTACAGTATTGTATCAAGAGCTGTCATGCTGTCGGGAGAGTTGAATATCAAAGTTGTTGGTGATACGGCCAGTTTTGTATTCGCGACAAAGGTGGCGGCCACATGCAATATGGAGCTGAATGATAATGGTATAGACTTATTGCCGATTGAAACCCAATCACAGTTAAAACACACTTTTCGCGCGACCAATCTCGCGATCGGGCAGGAATATACTTATGAAATCAATTGCGTCGGCCCGTTAGGCTACACGCCGCTATATCAGACTGGACAATTTACGGTTGTGGCGGCTGGAAACAACTTGGAAATTTACAATATTATAATTCCAGACGATCAAATTAAGGCAAACAGCGCTGTTATCTCATGGCGGACGAAAGCCGGGAAAAACAGCGACGGCAGATCTGACAGCGTCGTTTATTATCGGCTAACAGGCGCGTCCTTGTTTGACGAAGATCATCGGGTTGCCATTAATGAGTCAGTTTCAGGCCACACGGTGAAGCTTGCCGGCTTGGCAAGCAACAGCGATTACGAGATTGTTATCAGCTCCAGCGTTTATGCAGGAGGTAGGGTGAATAGTACTGGAAAGTGTTTAACTGCCAACCGCTATCTATGCGCTGATACTGATACATTTGACGGCGGTCAGCCGTTGAAATTCAAGACCAAGTCGTCCATTTCCGCCGCAGACAGCAATATTCTGCTCAAAGTTGACCAGGATCGCGTATGCGATAGCTGGCTGTATTGCAACGCCTATGTTGAAATGCCGCGGCAAAGCACTAATCAATATACGACGTCGGCCGAGATCGGCAACGAGGAAATATGTTTCAGCATCGGTGTATGCGATCAGATGGGCGATGGCGGCAGATGCATGCATAGCGTTGACCCGCCGGTTAAGGATCTGACAGTCAAGCATCCTTCTGCCGTTGAAGCCATCGCCAATTTTTCGGGTTATGCGAAAGTTGGGCTTGACTGGGGATGGCGCTGTTCCAATAACGGCCTGAAATGCGGAACTTGTTCGGATGATATCAATCGGTTTTGCAGCAATGACAGCGATTGCGCGAGCAAATTCGCGGCTTGCGGCAACAACAACAATACCGGCCGCTGTTCTTCTGCCAGCCAGTGTATGCTGGCCGTAGAAAAAGGATATTACCCTTACAGCGTAATGCGCGAAGCCGGTTTGCCGGTCAATATCCCGAATTATAATTTTGAAGACGGCACGTCAGAGCCATGGCAGCCGTATAATAACAATGAAGGCGATATCAACAACGTTGTTGACTCCAGAAATAGGACTAACCGCGTCCTGAAAGTTGATCTGAAAGCGGAAAATTATTCCGGAGTGAGAGCTTTCGGTTTGGCGAATGAAGTCAAGTCTGGCGAAGAATATATCATCAGTTTTAGGGCGAGGACTGATAATTCAGACGGCGAGGACATTTTGGTGGAGTTGACTCCAAATGCGAGCTCAAGCGGCGCTTATCTGCCATTCAGCCACCAGACAGCCAGTGGCGCGACGACTGTTGTCAGATTGGAACCGTTTTGGCAGGGATATATTATGCGCGTGATCGGGCCAGCTGGTTACGCCCATCATCTTAATGTCGCTTTCGTGCGCGATGGCGAGCCGAGCGAGTTGGAAATGATTGAAGGCGAACAGCCGTTTTATCTGGACAATATTTCTATGAAAGGAGCGTTGGAAATCGGCGTGGATTTAAGTTATGTTTCACCTTCATGCCGTCTTTATCCGCAGGACAATGCCTCGGCTTGCGATTATTATGACGCGGAATCCGGTAAGAACTATCAAGGGTGGAAGGGTTATTGCGTAGAGGCTGATCCTGGCTGGCCGGACAGACAATATACAAGCCAGCCAATGTGCCTTAATTGGTGGCCGGTGGATGTTATCCAGGGCGAAGCCAATGTATTCGGCGCGGACGATGTCGCCGGCTATTCCGGCAGAAGTCCGCTGTATTACTGCTTGGAGGCGTCGGGGAATTACAAGAAAATATTTTCCGCTAGACTGGAGCAATGCCTTTCTCATGATCCACAAAAAAGTTATTTATGTAACATATATAATGATCGTGGGTCGTGCGAGAATTACGCGGTATCGTGTCCAGGCTGTTCTTCGTTTAATTGTTATTGGGATACTGCAGTTGATTTGAGCAATGAACAGGACAGCGGTAACTATGAATTAACCGTGAAGACCAATATATTTGATGAGTGGCCCGGTCAATACAGTAAGTCAATCAATAAGACAATTAATATGGATAGTGCGGGCATATATAAATATGAACTATTGAATTTATCAATAGGGAATACCACAGGGTGGACTTCATGGAATTCATCAATTTTACGGTTTAATTTTTTGGAAACGGCAAAAGTCATTAACAGTCCGGAAGATGATGCGAGCAGGGGGTTGGTTCAATATAAATGGCTGGATGATTATACGTGGGAGTTTACCGCAGTTCCAGAATCTTATTTTGATATTTTTAATCCGTACCATTTTAGTTGCCACACTGGTGATTTTATGGGCCTAAAGTTATCTTTTAGCCAAGATGATTTTAGGTTGAAAACCATACAGGTTAAATATTGCGATTATAAGAATGATACTCTAGTGAATAAAGTAGATTTAACTTTTCGTTTGCGCGAGCCGTGTTTGAAAATCGCAGAAGTGGTAACAGCAGACGGAGAAGACGCGGCTTGGGTCAATAGAGTTGATGGCGGAAACATCAATGATCCGGGCTGGCTCGGCTATGGCAAGA
>Ga0066637_10003252_pt1 | contig 10907 bp, 14 predicted proteins | sample CryGeyCG2014_020_FD_62737 | JGI IMG/M metagenome (GOLD analysis project Ga0066637, IMG submission 62737) | Groundwater microbial communities from aquifer - Crystal Geyser CG08_land_8/20/14_0.20 | ecosystem: Environmental > Aquatic > Deep subsurface > Groundwater | place: USA: Utah: Grand County...
GTTGATAATACAAGGCCAAAAACATTAAGGCAATTATCTGATAGTATAGGCAGAGTACTTGTTAGGAGAAAGCCTTTTGTTGGAGAAATAAGAGAAGATACGATAAATGAATCTACTAAGTATGGTGAAAGGGTTAGTATTTCATCTGCGGGTTTAGTGACAATAGAACATTTTAGGGATAAGCAATTACTAAATGCAGTAGAGCATCGCATAAAACCAGAAGAAATTCAAGCATTCAAAGAATATCACAACGCAACAAGAAGATGGCATGAATCATTGGATGAATATTCAAAACAGGAATGGGCTGAAGAATAAGGCTTTTTAGTAGATTTGAACAGACATAATGGTTTTTAAACAATTTTGCGCTGTTTAAATAAAAATTAAATACAAATTCGAGGGGGTTTGAAGAATGTTTGATGCAATATCCATAGCATTAAGTACTGGGGTTCTGGTACTTTTATTTGCTGTATATCTAATTTTCTGGGTTATGAAGCAGGAACAGGGAAATGAAAAAATGAAAGCAATTGCTTCAGCAATTCAGGATGGGGCTAAAGCATATTTGATGAGGCAGTACAAAACATTGGCAATATTTGTAGTAATATTGGCAGTTATAATTGCAGTATTTTTGAACACAAATATGGCTCTTGCATTTGTATTGGGAGTATTATGTTCTGGATTTGCCGGTTATCTTGGAATGATGATTTCAGTAAGGGCAAATGTAAGGACAGCTCAAGCTGCTGAAAAAGGATTAAGCCAGGCGGTAAAATTAGCAATCAGGGGAGGGACTGTAACAGGAATGGTCTTAACTGGTTTGGGATTAATTGGGGTTGCGGCACTCTATGTTATTTTCAATAATTTAGGGGTACTAATTGGGTTTGGATTTGGTGCTTCCTTGATGAGTTTGTTTGCGAGAGTAGGGGGAGGCATTTATACTAAGGCAGCAGATGTTGGTGCTGATTTAGTTGGGAAAATAGAGAAAGGAATTCCAGAAGATGATCCAAGGAATCCTGCGGTAATTGCAGACAATGTTGGGGACAATGTCGGGGATTGTGCAGGAATGGCTGCTGATCTATTTGAAAGTTACGTTGTAACAATCATTGCAGCAATGTTATTGGGAGTTACATTAGGAACAGAATATGTTTTACTGCCATTAACTTTTGCAGGAGTAACTGCAATTGCAAATGCAATCGGGACATTTTTTATAAATGTGAAAACTAAGGAAAATGCAGTAAGGCAATTGTATATGGGAGTCTTCGTTGCTGTTGCATTAGGAATTGTTTTAGCATATTTTGTAGCGAGCTGGAACATGAATTTGTTTTACGTGTATGTAGTGGGGGCATTAACAACAGTACTAATTAGTCTTATTACAGAATATTATACAGATGGAAAGTATGCACCTGTAAAAGGAATTGCAGAAGCATCAAAAACCGGTGCAGGAACAAATTTAATCAGCGGATTGGCTGTTGGATTAAAAAGCACGGCATTGCCCGCAATTTTAATTGTGATTGCAATAGGCATTTCATATAATTTAGCAGGATTATATGGTGTAGCATTAGCAGCAGCAGCAATGTTATCCTTCACAGGAATAATTATTGCATTGGATGCATATGGCCCGATAATAGATAATGCTGGAGGAATAGCAGAAATGAGCAATATGTCTGCAAAGGTAAGGCAGGTGACAGATTTGCTTGATGCAGCAGGAAATACAACAAAAGCAACAACAAAAGGATTTGCAATTACAGGTGCTGCGTTATCAGCATTGGCATTATTTGCGGCATTTTCTGTAGAAGCAAAATTAACTATGATAAATCTTTTAGATCCTGCGGTGACAATTGGATTATTCATAGGAGCATTGCTTCCTTTCTTGTTCGCATCATATCTGATGGGGGCAGTAGGAAGGGCAGCATTTTCAATTGTTGAAGAAGTAAGAAGGCAATTCAAGGAAATAAAAGGAATCATGGAAGGGAAAGCTAAACCAGATTATGCACGCTGTGTTGATATAAGTACGCAGGCTGCATTAAAGGAATTAATGATTCCAGGAATTATTGCAGTATTCAGCCCGATTGTTGTTGGTTATCTCTTTGGAGTAGAAGCTGTCGCTGGTTTACTTGCCGGTTCAATTGTTTCAGGCTTTTTGCTTGCATTAACAATGTGTACAGGCGGAGCAGCATGGGACAATGCAAAGAAATACATTGAGCAAGGGGCATTTGGCGGCAAAGGATCAGATGCACATAAAGCAGCTGTCGTAGGGGACACAGTAGGAGATCCATTCAAGGATACTGCTGGGCCTGCATTAAATTCCTTGATAAAAGTGCTGAACACTGTTGCATTAGTATTTGCGCCATTGTTAACAGCAATTGCTTTGAATTTGATTTAAAGAAATTTTAATTAAGATTTAAGAAAGCAGCAAAGGCTGCTTTTCTTCTTTTTCTTTTTTGTTTACCAAGGGTTTTTCCAAAAATACTTAAAGTATTTCATAAAACTTTCCCTGACCTTTTCAGACTCCAATACAAATGCAAAGGATTGTTTTCCCCAAATGATTTGAGCAACCTTGTTTCCAAACAGAATTATAACAAGCGGAGAACGCATATTTTTTGGCAGAGAGCAATATTTGTAATAACTTTTCTTGTGTTTTTCAACCTTCCAGGGTTCCAATCCGCGCAGATAAGTGCCATAACTTACCAAATCATGCATCATGTGTTTCTTCTCTGCCCTTCGCTTCATCCAGTGTTCCCACCAAATTTCAAGGCTTTTAGGCACAGCAGTATATTCCTCAAAGCTGTTTCCGCCAAGCCAGAAAGATTCCTTATATTCAATAACCTCATCCAAGAGGGCCTTGATACTTCCATTTCCCCTATAAACTTCTGCCCTTATCTCTGGTTTTGAAGCATTAAATAAACTTTTAACCTGGGGGATTTTCTTTTCAAGCTCTTTTAAAGAGAGCTGCTTTTTCTTTATCTCCTCGGCTATTTTACTTGGATGTGTGCACTGATATACCTTAACCTTTTTTTCGAGCGTATAGCTAACAAGGCCTTTTTCGATCAGTTTATTGAGTATATCATAGATGTTCCTCCTCTCAATGCCAACCTTTTCATGAATCTTGTTAATTGATGCTATGCCTAATTCCAAAACAGCAGAGAAACTTGTTTCACCAACTATGAAGTTTTTAACCCCTATACCGCCAATCGCTTGGATTCCACTAATAATCATTATTTTCAGGATTGGTGAAGCATCAAAAATAGCACTAATAACATTTGCTGTTTTTGTGGTGATTTACATAAATACCTTTCAGGGGATCAGGGCAATAGACTTAAAATTGGTTGAGGTTGCAAAGGCATTCAATAAAAATAAGAAGAACGTGCTATTCAAAGTTATTCTGCCTGCAGCAACTCCAAATATCCTAATAGGAATGCGTGTAGCGCTTGACCTTGCTTGGATTTTATTGATTGCCTCAGAATTAATTGCTTCATCCAAAGGGCTTGGATGGCTTATCTGGGATTCAAGGAATTTCTCGAGAGCAGATGACATGATTGTAGGCATGCTTGCAATAGGCATTCTTGGATTTTTTACAAATAGGTTGCTTGCATTGCTTGAAAGAAAGTTGCTTGTCTGGAGAAATAGTTTCCAGGGTGAATAAATTGAAAAGGTTATTAGAAGTAAACATAAAAAGAAAACAATTTGGCAAAAGCAATTTAGTTATCCGCAATTTGGCATTCAACATTGAAAAGAATAAATTTACAACTATAATTGGGCCAAACGGATGCGGGAAATCCACGCTGCTGAAAGCAATTATTGGGCTAGATCAGGAGTATGATGGCCTAATTAAATTAAATGGAAAAGAAATAAACTCTCCAGCAAAAGAATGCAGCATAGTTTTTCAGGAGCCAAGATTGATGCCTTGGATGTCTGTTAATGAAAATATCTCTTTCGGCTTAGAAAAAAATGACAAAACCATTGTTTATGATTTGCTGGAATTATTGGAATTGGAAAATTTTTCTGACAATTTCCCGCACCAGTTGTCCGGGGGAATGGCCCAAAAAGTTGCGTTGGCGAGGACTCTTGTAAATCTTCCAAATCTCCTGTTGCTGGATGAGCCCTTTGGATCCTTAGATGCAATCACAAGACATAAACTGCAAAGAAAATTATTAGAAATAATAGAAAAAGAAAATAGCACAGCATTATTAGTGACACATGATTTAGATGAAGCGGTTTATTTAAGCGACGAAATACTCGTTATGAGCCAAAGGCCTGCAAGGATAATTAAGAAATATGCAATAAATTTGCCAAAACCCAGGGATAGGGCAGATAAAAGATTCTCAGATATGGTTGCAAAAATATATTTTGATTTGGAAAAAGACTCAATATTAGAGTAGATATCGCTTTTTATGTAAAATATCGGTTTTTACCGATACTGTTAAAAACAGTTTGGGCTGATTATTCTATATGAAGTTGACATCAAAGCAGACATATAAAGTCATAACATACATACTTGCAAACAAGAAATTCACACAAACAAACATAGCTGAGAAAACAAGGGTTTCATGGGGCAGAATGAATGAGATTGTGCAATGGCTTGTAAGCCATGGGTTTGTTGAAAAAAGATCTGGCAACTATGAAGTCATTGACCCCGCAAATCTAGTTTCATTATTTTCCTTGTATAGGAATATGAATTCAGCACTTTTAGAAAGGTTGCCATTAAGGCTCACAAAAAAACAAGTATTGGAAATGCTACCAAAGAATATTGTGCTTTGCTTGGATTCTGCACTTGAGTTCTATTCTGGTTATTGGGATTCAGACAGGGTTTGTATCTATGCTAACAATAAACAACTCAAGCAAATTGAGAATATATTCAAGCCATGGGTCGGAGGCAATACAAATCTTTTAGTATTTAAAGTTGACATACCAATAGAAACTGAAAAAATAAAAGGTTTTGTTGCAACAAATAAGCTAAGGACACTCATAGACCTTATATGCGACAAAAAAAGCCATTATGCCAAAGATCTGTATAATCAATTGTGGGGTTTGCAATTTGAAGAATAAATATACTGAAAATAAGCTGACAAAGGCATCCTATAATGAACTCCTGAAACTAGCTAGCAGGTTAAATATGCATGGTTTAAGCCCAATTCTAATAGGTGGCTGGGCAGTTTATTTCCACACTAAAGGGGCTAAATCAATTGACATCGACATAATCCTGCCATCAAGATATGCTGTGAAAATCTTTGAAAAACACTGCAAGCAGCATGGTTTTATCAGAAGTAAATCAAAAGTAAGGGCATTGTTCAAGAAAGAAATTCGCACAGAAAGTGGCAAAAAAGAGGAGATTCAACTCGACATATTTACGTTGGCAGACAAAAATAGTCTTGCATCAGATAATTCAATTGAAATACCTTGGAAACTTGCTGAAAAATACAGTAAAGAATTACGACTTGAAAACAAAGCTATGGTTAGGCTCCCTGATAAAGAAGTACTATTGCTCTATAAATTTGCTGCATTGATAGATAGGGAATACAAAATAAGAACTTGGGTAATGCCAACAGTACTAAATGAAAGGCTAAGATCAAAGATTGAAAAAGACAGGTCCGATATTTTAGGGTTAATAAAAACAGGTATTGACGAAAAAGAACTGAAAAGACTTGTCAAGAAAATAGGCCTTCTAAAACAGTTTGATGAGAAAATAAAGGAATTAAAATGAACAAATCTTTATTGATCAAAGCAATGGGCAATTCGCCAGTAATAAAAGTATTGGACTTCTTGATTGAGAACAAGGTATTTGACTACAGCAAAAGCGACATAGCTAGGGAAGCAAAAATTTCAAGGATAACTTTGGATTCTTTTTGGGAAAATTTTATAAAATTAGGGATAGTGAAAAAAACAAGGACTATTGGAAGAGCCACATTATACACACTTAATAAAGAATCTGAATCAGCAAAAAAAATGATTGAATTAGATTTAGCACTAAGCGTAGCTTATTCAAACATGGAAGAAGAAAAACAAGAACAAGTAACTGTTGCTTAAACTTATTTAAAGAAATAGATAAAAAGGAAATTTTTTCCTCTTTCTTTTTTTATTTTTTAACTACCAATTAGCAACTTCTTCTCCACGTTTTCTCCGGATTTGACTTAAAGCAGCATCCAGGTCTTCAAGCGAAGCTGTTCTTGCCAATCTTAAAAGTTTAGGATTAAGTCTAATCTCTTCCTGGGTTGCACCTATGCCAGATAATCTTTCTCTTGATGTTAATATTGGACCTGCGTGTGTCCTACGAACATATCCTTTGTTAGTAACCCCACTAAAAGGTTTAAAATCAGGGTCTAATTTTATTTGCCTTCTTGGCCTAATTGCAGTTCTTGCTCTTACAGGCATCCTATCACCACATAAAGAATTGGTTTAAGTGATATTTAATTGTTCAGTTTCAGAAAAATCACTTTCTGAAGGTTCTTCTTGGCAATCTTAATTTTCTCGGAACCTTTCTGGCAATTTTTATTCTTCTGGCTTGGGGCATTGAACCTAATTTATGATTTACTCGTTCAATTAATTGTGAAACACTATAAGGCATTGAAGCAGCATTTCTTGCAAGAGGGTCTTTAATCATGCGCAAATAAGTATCAAATAAAATATCTACTTCTCTTTGGCTCATTTCAATTCTTCCTTCGTTTAATTCTCTAAAAGTACGTTCAAGCTCTATTCTTTCAGGGGTTGTTTTGCCAATCCATTGTTGCTTTAATTTTCTTACCCCTTCTCTTGCCTTTAGGGCTACATCAGCTAAATGAGAATCTAATGCTACATCAATTGCTTGAACAAATTCAGTTAAATCTGATAAATTATGAGATCCTGATACTTTTGCAACTTCTCTTAAATCAACTGGTTGACCTTTCTTTCTTTTTTCAACATCAATTCTATACTTTAACTTAGATCTTAAACTAAGCAATTCATCAATTCTGTTAAAATCTAAACCAGACAAACTTCCCAATATTGCCTTTTTTTCAGATAAAGGCGCATTTTTTAATCTCCGTTCTAATTGAGTATAAAAATCCTTACCAACTAAATGCCCTATTGGCTTTAGCCTTACTTCTAATTGCATATAGGCTTCAACTTCGTGCAATGAACTATGTTGTGCCCTATTAGTTATATATCCTGATTTAGATAGTCTTAGCAGTAATGCTGTAGGAGATCCACCTATTTCAATACCTCTTGATTCTGCAAAATCTAAAAGATAATCATATGCTGCATCAAAAGTAGGTTCTCCGTGGGATTTTCCACCTAGGATATAACGATCAATAACAACTCCCATACTCCTATTAACCTGCTCTTCAGAAAATACTTTATTAGCCATTTTAACAGTTCCTTATTTTATTCCTTAAATTAATCATTTTTTGATTTATTACGGGATTTATTTCATGAATTGTTTTATTAACTAAATTTAAAGCAGCAATATATAAAATGCGCGAATTCTTGTTTAATTCTGAATCAGTAAAACCAAAGCCTCTTGCATATTTAAGCACATTCTTTAGTTCTTCTGTCGGAGTTTTCATGAGGAAAGTTTTAGTGTTTGCATTAGTAAGAAATTTAAGGTATTTAGAATTCTTTTCCAAATCAACAGCATGCTTCGGCATATTCAATAAATAAATTTGTAGGAAACTGTTAATAAAGATTATAGTCTTCTAGTAGTAAAGGACAAAAATACTAAAATAAAATAGTTGTCCTTTACATATGCAAATTAAATCTGAAATGATTTAATTGCACCCTTAAAGCAAGCTATTAAAAGCAAAGCTTTTAATGCTCCATTAAAATGCAAAGCATTTTAATTGGATGCTTTAAGAGGTAGCAAAAGGCAATAAAATTTTCAAAATCAATGTCTTTTGATATAGCATATAAGGTAAAGGTTTTAGGCATGAAATACAACAATCTAGAAATCGAATTATTAAAGCACGATACTGTGAAAATAAAATCAAAAAATAAAGTGATTTACATTGACCCAATTAAAATTGGGAATAATGCGGAGAAAGCAGATATTATTATCTGCACACATGGGCATTTTGACCATTGCTCACGGCAGGATATTTTAAGGCTGAAAAAAGATGAAACTGCGATAATTGGGCCTAGCGGGGTAATAAAAAAATTAGGGGAAGGTCACTTGATTAAAGTAGGGCAGAAGTTAAATGGCTCTGAAATTAAGATTCAGGCGGTTGAAGCTTATAATATTGGCAAAAAATTCCATCCAAAAGGGCTTGGGATAGGAATTGTGATAGAAATTGATGGAATTAAAATTTATCATGCAGGCGACACAGATTTAATTCCAGAAATGAAGGAATTAGCAGGAAAAATTGATGTTGCTTTTCTCCCAGTTTCCGGGACATACACAATGAATGCAGAGGAAGCTGCAAAAGCTGCAGAAATAATAAAACCAAAGGTTGCTATTCCAATGCATTACAATGCTGGAATTGCTGGAAAAGAAAAGGACGGAGAAGAATTCAAAAAGAAATACAAGGGAAAGGCTGAGATTTTATGAGCCAGCTGAGCAGAGAAGCGAAACAGGCTATTTATGAAGCAGTTGAAAACCTTGTAGATTATGCCCATACAAATAGGATAGATACTATTGTCATTGGAGGGGCAGAAGCAGGCCCATATTACCAGCTATTCAGAATAATTTGGGGCAAAAAATACAAGGAAAAAGACCCTTCTTATGTATCTGTAGGGCATGTTTGGAAAGCTGAAACATACAGGCCTCTTTCTGATCTTATAAAAGAACACATGATGAAAAGAGGGCTGGATAAAAAATTAAAAGGAAGGGTAATGGTATTTGATGAATCAATGGTTTTTGGCGTAACCATGGCATCATGGCACAAGGCATTAACTGAGCTTGGGGCAAAACCATATTGTGCCTCCCTATTTTCCGTTCCTAATCCGGAGCATGCTTTCGAGCAGCTGCCATTCAAGGTGCATGTTGCAAAAAAACTGATGGGTGATGAAGGTTATTTTAAGGAGTTATACGATGCATTAAGGGTTTCAGCAAAGGCAAGGGGTGCAAGAAGAATAAAACCTGTTGCCGGAGTAAATATCCCTAAAGAATTAACAAGGCCAAAAAAAAGAGGCAAGGCCTTTTGCAATTGAGCTCAAACGATATGTAAGGGCAAGATTAAGGGGCAGATAAAAGATTGCTAATTAAAAATAATTAAGGTAGGGATATAACTAGAAATTGTTAAATTAATAGTAATTAGGTTAGCAGTAATTAAATCAAAAAAATAGAAAAAAAGTAAGGAATTTCTCCTTACCTTCCCATTGGAAATAATTCTTCCCTTGTTTCATTAGATAAATCATCTTCCAATCTCTTTACTGATTCTTCTACCTTTTGGCAGATAGATTCTTTTCTCTGCAATCGGGTAATGATGTAAAGGTATGTGTTTATCACTGAATCCAAATCAAGCTTCCTCTTGAAACCCCTTCTCGCAATCTCCTCAAAATAGATTGCAGTTAATCTTTGTGCAATTTCTTCATCTGAAAGTACAGTCATTTTATTCACCCTTAACCTTTCTAATTCTTTCCTTATTCAATGCTTCTAAAATTTTATGCATTTCTATGTCCTTTCTCCTTACTCTGGAAAGAACATAGAAATAGCTATTTATAACCTGGTCAATATCAAGCTGATCCTTATGCATCAACCAAGCTATTTCTTTAAGATATATTTCAAGCATCCTTAATGCTGTTTCTTCATCAGTCACTTCTCTACCATAATGCACAAAGGTTTCTGGCTTTGATTGCATTACAGAATCAATTACTTCTTTTATTTTTTCTCTTGGAAAAACCTCTTTTTCCACAACTTGAGGCTCTGATTTTAACCGTAATAGCATTCTTTCGAATTCTTCCGTAGGGAAAACATTCTTCCTCACAACCCTAACCCTTGAAACTGGTTTTGGTTCTGGTTTTACTACAGGTTTAATTATCCTGTTTCTGTAGACTATCTTTGGAGCAACCTGTTTGACAATTTTCCTGCGGTAAACTACTTTTGGAACTTCTTTTTTTACTACCCTATTTCTGTAGACTACCTTAGGAACCTCTGTTTTCACTATTTTATTTCTATAGACTACCTTTGGCACTATCTTGTTTCTGTAAACAAGCTTATTCCGATTACGATATACTACTTTATTCCGGTATACTACCTTTGGCTTTGATAAGATTTTCTTATAAACAATTTTTCTCTTTACTTTTCCGCTTTTAAAAAAATTCCATGCTGCAATCGCTTGTTTCATTGTTTTTCCCTGCTTCAGCTGGGAAGAGATAAAAATATTATAGGCGGTTCTTTTTGAACCTTTTGATTTTCTTTCATCATCTTTTTTCTTTTTTTTCCATAAAGCAACTGCTTGTTTAAATGTCTTGCCTGATCTTATTTGAGAACGCATAAATCGGTTATAATCAGAAAGATAACTGCGCTTTTTCTTGGCTTTTAATTTTTCGAGCTCGTTTTTTAAGGTTTCAAGCTCAGCATCATGTTCCTTTGATGTCTTGCTAACTTTCTTGGCAAGAGTCATTTCTTTTGCTAGCCCTTTCTTCAAGGTTTTAATTTAAGTATTAATGGTCTTATGCCCAACTTTTCCAGGTTTCTTCTTTTGTGCCAAAATAATCCCCCCAAATAATTATGTCACAACGTTTGGGAACCTATGCCTAAAGGCATAGGCTTGCAAATCACAATATTAAATTTATAAATATGCTTACTTTACTTATGCATAAATACATTGGCTTTGCAAGCCAAACGTTGTGAGTGATATACGTAATACCTAAGAGAAAAGTATAAATGACAATAGGGGCTCCGCCCCTATGACCCTGATGAACTCTGCGGGTGCTTCGCACCACGCAGTATCTAACTATATTGCCTGAGCATCCTGAATGATTTCAACATTATGATGGTTTGC
>Ga0066637_10003253_pt1 | contig 10907 bp, 12 predicted proteins | sample CryGeyCG2014_020_FD_62737 | JGI IMG/M metagenome (GOLD analysis project Ga0066637, IMG submission 62737) | Groundwater microbial communities from aquifer - Crystal Geyser CG08_land_8/20/14_0.20 | ecosystem: Environmental > Aquatic > Deep subsurface > Groundwater | place: USA: Utah: Grand County...
AAAAGACAGTCTTAATATTTTAGACATAAATATAAATCCTCAAGAGAAAATGATTATTCGAGGAAAAAAAGGTAATGTAACCATAGGCATACCTAAAACTAAAAAAAGAAAACAAAAACTATCCAAAAACCAAATTAAAGAGCTGGTCAAACTTTGTATTAGAATTGAAAATCATTATAAAGACCCTCAAGATATAGAATGGACCCTAGCAAAAAGCAAGTTTTATATTGTTCAATCTCGGCCAATCACCGCTTTATAAATCAAAATATTTAATAAAACTAATTCCTGCTGTCAGGATGTAGAAAGACCGCGTACAATGGTCTACTAACCTTGCCCTGAGTTTATCTAAGGGTTATCTTAAGTTTGAGCTGGAAGTGAGGGTTTAAACAAAAACTGCCCAGCGATGGGCAGTTTTAGCGGCTCCGTCTTGCGACGATGTTTGAACCCGCTTAGTAAATTCACTCCTGAAGTTCTTCTACTTTTTCAAATAAATGTTTTAGGGTAAGGCGTTCCTTTATTTCTTTTATACTATATCCTTCTTTCTCTAATTTTTTTATCTCTTTTAAATTCCCTAATGCCTTATCTTTATCATAATAACGAATTCCATTATCAGCTTGTTCCTCATAAAACAAGATTCCTTTTCTGATATAAGAAGATAAATTTTTAATTTTCTCGCCTGATATTTTTGATAGCTCTTCAATTGTTATCAAATTTTTCTTAATTTTTTCTTGCATTTTTCCATTCTATCGAAAAACCGCCTTCTTGGCGATAGATAAAAACTGCTCAGCCCTTCAGTAGATTCAGGGTAAACGATGAGCGGTTTTAGTTAATGTGAGACGTCGATTTTTATTTATTCCCAGTTTCTCTTTTAATGGTCAGCCAGTGATAAAGATACAAAGGTAGTCCAATTAAAATCATTGCCAAATTTAAAGAGGCATCTCGATGTCTTCGTGCGGTTACAGGATTGATTTTTGATGTGCTCTCTTGCCAATTTTTATAATCTTGAAGCCATTGTTTTAACAAAACCTTTTCTTCATCAGATAAACCTTCCTCCCCTTGTAATCTCTCAAGTCCTTCAATTGGATAATACATTGTTGGTTGGAGATAAATCATCCTTTGCTCTTCTTCGGCTTTGGTAAAAACAAAAAATTTTAGCCCCATATCAACAAAACGAACTCCGCCAATAGTTAAAAGCACTAACCCAACCAAGGCGAAAAGGTAAAGATAAATTGTTCTGATTGAAGAGTGGCTATTCATTTTTTCTTTAAAAATTTTATTCTTTTTGATTATATCAGATTTTTCTTTCTAGCGAAAAATTTGTCCAGCGATGGGTTTTTAAATTTAAAATTCTTATTTATAAATATCATGGGTGCCAATATCTAAAAATAAAACTTCCCTCGCAGAGAGAAAAATGAATTTTATACGATAAGAATCGGTTACCCAGAAAACCCAACACCCTCTATTTTCCCCTGAAAGTTTATGAGTCCTAAGCTGATGGTCAAAAGGATCTCTCCGAAAAACAATTTCTTTCTCTTTTTGGCTTTCTTTTTAATCTTTTTAGGTAATCGCCGATAATTCTTCTCAAATTTTGGCGATACTCTAATAATCATGAATTAATCTAAATCGGCTAAAGACTTTATACTCTTACACCTTCCTTCTTTATAATCCTTAAGCCCTTCTTCTACCAGTTTATCCAATTTTTCAGCTTCCTTACCTTTTAGATAATAAGTAGGTACCACCTTCTCATACATTTTTCTATATTCTTCTAAGTCCAAAATCACTACTCCTTTTTTCAAGGCTTTCTGGGGAATCTTAAATATTTGGTTTTCTAAAATTTTAGCCATACAGTTCTATTTTAAGAAATTCATCGAAGTTGTCAAATTTTTGTTATTTTGTTAAAGTTTTATAATATGCCATCAAAAGTTTACTCTGGTGCCATAATTGGTCTTGAAGCTCAAATTGTGGAAGTTGAGGTTGACGCCTCAAAAGGTTTGCGTTCTTTTAATATTGTGGGACTGCCAGACAAGGCTGTTGAAGAATCCAAAGAAAGACTTGGAAGCGCCATAAAAAGCATTAAGCTCTCCCCGCCTCATCATCAAGCCAAAAGAGTCTTGGTGAATCTTGCTCCAGCTGACTTAAAAAAAGAGGGCACTTTATATGACTTGCCAATTGCTTTGGGCTATCTTTTGGCTTCAAAACAAACAAAGTTTAATCCAGAAGATAAAATTATTTTGGGAGAATTAGCTTTGGATGGAAGATTAAAGCCCATCAAAGGCACGCTTTCTTTCGCTATTTTGGCAAAAGAAAAAGGATTTAAAGAAATTATTTTGCCCAAAGAAAATTTTAAAGAGGCAAGTTTAAGCAATATCTTAAACCAAAAAGACAAACTTAAAATTGTGGGAGTAGAGCATTTAAAAGAAGTTATTGATTACTTAGAAAATAAAGAGGAGGTCAAATTGCCAGAAATAGATTTTGCTGATTTTCAAAATCTCCCTCAAGATTTCGAAATAGAGATGGGCTGGATAAAAGGGCAAAGCCATGCCAAAAGGGGCTTGGAGATTGCTGCGGCTGGTTGCCACAATATTTTGTTACAGGGACCGCCGGGAGCTGGCAAGACCCTCTTAGCCAAAGCTATAATCTCTATCTTACCAAGTTTGGACAAAGAAGAAATTTTGGAATTAACTCAAATTTACAGCATCTGTGGATTTTTACAAAAAGAGAATCCTTTTTTGGCAAAAAGACCATTCAGAAACCCTCATCATACCTCCTCCGAGGTTGCTCTTATTGGCGGAGGTAATCCTCCAAGACCGGGGGAGATAACCTTGTCTCACCGCGGCATTTTGTTTTTAGACGAATTTCCAGAATTCCACAGGGATGTTTTAGAGAGTTTACGCCAACCCCTTGAAGAAGGCGAAATTACTATCCAGAGAGCAAGGCATAACATAACTTTTCCGGCTAAATTCACTTTAGTTGCCGCGGCCAATCCCTGCCCTTGCGGCTATAAAAATGACCCAGAAAGAGAATGTACCTGCACTGCTTCCCAAGTTGCCTCTTACAGGAGAAAACTCTCTGGTCCTTTAATGGATAGAATTGATATTTTCAACTGGATACCGTCTTTAAAATATGATGACCTGATTTCAAAAGATGAAGAAAACCAAAGTATTGAAGTTAGAAAAAAAATAGAAAGAGCAAGGAAAACTCAAAAAGAAAGATTTAAGGGAGAAGGAATTTTGACCAATTGTGAAATGAGAATTCCTCAAATAAAAAAATACTGCCAAATTGATGGCAAGTCCCAAAATCTTTTAAGAAAATTTGTTGACTCTGGCAAGCTTTCAGCCAGGGGCTATCATCGGGTTTTGAAAGTAGCCAGGACAATAGCAGACTTGGAAGAAAGAGAAAATATCTCTTTTGAAAGCATCAGTGAAGCTTTAATGTACCGTTTGAGAGAAGACGAATAAAAATGAATAAGAGAAGATAATAAATGGAATAAATAATTAAAAAAATAAATGATTGAAAAAAGATGAATAAAGATTATTTTCTTTTACCTTTTTTTAACAACGGCCGTGGTGAGAAAAAGATAAAAGAAAAAAAGAAAAAGAGTGAGTAATCACACTCCCCCTTTATAAACAACAAGTTTTTTCTTAATTTTCTTACCTCATCATTATTTTCTTACCTCATCATTTACCCAATTCAGTTCCAACGGCATAACCAGCAAAAGGATTTTTGGCAAATCTTACATCAAAATGCAGATGACATCCTTCCGAACCCCGGGGAATGGTTACCCCGCTGTGGCCTACATAACCAATAGTCTCTCCCTGGGAAACCCTTTGACCGGGCGCCACGGCAATCTTTGACAAGTGTCCATAAAAAGTAACAACTCCGTTTTGGTGTAAAATCCTTACATAATATCCTGAAACATCGCCATAACCAGTTCTTTGAACCTCCCCTCCGGCTGCGGCAAAAACAGGTTCACCACATTTGTTGTTTGAAAAATCTATTGCATTGTACCAATGGAGACCCTGGCTAATCCTACAAGGTGAGGGAACAGGACAAATAAAGTAACTCTGGGGTAAAGGGACTTGAGTATATTTAAGTGGAGCTGCTGGCTTTTTCCCTCCCGGGATAATCAAGATATCACCCACAAAGATTTCTCCTTTTTCTGAAAGCTCGTTAAACTCAACAATTTGCTGATAATCTGTTTTATAAATATTAGCAAGTTCACCAACCGTATCACCTTCTCCCACAATGTGCAAAATTCCAGAAACCGGTAATATAATTAGTTCTTTGCCCGGGCTAATAACTGATTTTTGGGTTAGATCATTTGCCCAAAGCAAAGTCTCCAAAGAAATATTAAATTTTTCAGCAATTGAAGCTAAGGTATCCCCCTCTTCAACAACATAGTGCTCAATTTCTTTTTTGGGGATAGAACCTTCTAAAGTTCCCAGAACCTGGCCTGAAAATAAAAACGGTGGTCCAAATGGCTCTAACACTGTCCCACCTACTATGTTTAAATCAACACTCTGGACAAATTCTTTAGATCCTGAAAACAAATACTGACTTTTATCAAGAATGTTTCTTTTCAGACAAAAAAGATTATTATCTTTCTTAATAATGCAGAAAATTCCTGCCAATAAAAAACATAGCAAAGTTAAATAGAAAAAAGAAGATCCCGAAAATCTCCTTCTACCCTTTAATATTTTTTCCTTCACTAAATCGTAAGAAATAAATCTCCCGAAGGAGCGAAGGAATTTTTTAGTAGGTTGAATAGGTCTTAAAAAGATTCTCCAAACCTTTAGGAAGATTGTACTCTTTGCCAATTAGAAAGTCAACTGGAGTTATCCACACCCCCCACACTTACTTTGCACTACCGTAGTAAAATCTGATGCCGAAGGCATCAGGTGCAAAGTAAGTGTGGGAGTAAACTTTCATTTTTGCCTAAAAAATCATAAAATTGGTGAATAAATGAACTTAGACCTTACTTCCAAAAAATTTCTCAAAAAATTGCTCAAAAAGGAAGAAATCCAACCTTCAAAAAAGATGGGGCAGAATTTTCTGATTTCCAAAAATGTTCTTTCTAAGATTGTTACGACCTCTGAACTAAAACCAAAAGACCTTGTTTTAGAGATAGGTTCAGGAATCGGCACCCTCACAAAAGAGTTAACCGAAAGAGCAAAAAAAGTCATTGCCGTAGAAAGAGACAAAAGACTGGTAGAGATTCTAAAAGAAATACTTAAAGATTTCAAAAATGTGGAAATTGTACAAAAAGATGTTCTTGAGTTTCAAGTTTCAGGTTCCAGGTTCCAAGATTATAAGATTGTTTCAAATCTGCCTTATTCTATTGCAACGGAGGTCATTAAAAAATTCTTAGAAATTGAGAATCCTCCATCAATAATGGTGGTAATGGTTCAAAAAGAGGTTGGCGAAAGAATTTGTTCTCGGCCTCCAAAAATGGAACGACTTGGAGTTTTAATACAAAGTGTGGCTGATGTTAAAAAAATTGCCATTGTTAAAAAAGATGCTTTTTGGCCCAAACCCAAAGTTGATAGTATAATCCTTAAGATTAAGCCGCTGATTCACGCTGATAAGAAGCTGATAAACGCTGAAAAATATCTGTTCAAAAGAATTGTAAAAGCGGGCTTCAGCTCTCCGAGAAAGCAACTAATAAATAACTTATCTCGCGATTTAAAGTTATCACGAGAAAAAGTTGAGAAATGGCTCTCAAAAAACAACATCCAACCAATCCAAAGAGCCCAAACTTTAAATTTAAATGATTGGCTAAATTTGACAAAGACTTTTGGAGATTATTGTTAGTGATTGCTTTTTATTTTTTTGTTATAATAACCTAATGTTAAAAATATTTAAAAATTTATTCTCTCAAAAAATCTTTTTAAAGAAACAGATAATTTTTGGAGTTGTTCTTTGTATAATTTTCTTTTTTACCACCCCCTCTTTTGTATCTGCCCTAAGTTGGAGCGATATACCATTAAAAATAGGTGAAGTCCTAGTCGGCCTTATTCTCCAACTTTTTTTATTGTTTGCCAATGCTTTTTTGTCTATTGGAGCTTTGCTTTTGAGTTGGATAATAGGTAATCCATTTAGTATTTCTTATACTAATCCGGCAGAAAATGAAATGATTAGAATCGGCTGGACTCTCTTGAGAGATTTATGTAATATGTTTTTTATCTTGGGAATGGTTTATATAGGTTTAACCACTGCTTTAAGATTGAGCAGTGGCTCCAAGATGTTTTTTGACTTAATCTTTACCGCCCTTTTAATAAATTTCACCCCGCTTATTTGTGGTTTATTTGTAGATGCTTCGAATATCGTGATGAATTTCTTTTTAAGTGGCTTAATCGGGTTTGAAGGCATTGTTAATGTTTTTACTAACCAAGGAACATTACTCCTTAAAGTACTGATGGGATGGCCACCCGATCCAACCCTAGCTCCCAGACTTTTAAGTTTAATTATGTTTGGATACATTACTGGTTTTATATTCTTTGTCTATTGCTTTACTTTCCTGATGAGATATTTTGCTTTGTGGATTATAACTATTCTTTCTCCCTTGGCTTTCCTCGCTCGGATTTTCCCAGAAACAAAAAAGTATTATGATATGTGGTGGCGCAATCTTTTCCAATGGTCTTTTTTGGGAGCAACTGGTGCTTTCTTTATTTACCTGTCTCAACATATTATCCTTGAGGCTGGTAAAAAGCCATTTATGGGAAGTGTTGCCCTTCATGAAGCAAGTGAAGTGATCAATGCTCTCTTGCCATATTGGGGGGCTACCATCTTTCTTTATTTTGGTTACGGAGTCGCTTTCTATACCAGTGCTATGGGAGCAAAACAAGTAATAGGCTTTGGAACAAAAATAGCAGGCCAAGTAAGAAGTTACTTTGAAAAAGCGCCATTGGCAATAACACAAGCAGCCGGAACAGCGGTAGTAGGAGGAGTTTCGGGAGCTGCAGCAGGACTTAAAGCTGCTAAGGCTGCTGGGGCTACAAAAGGAGGAAAAGTTTTGGGAGGATTAAAAGGATTCGGAAAAGGGGCATTCACGAAGGAAGGGAGAATAGAAGGAATGGAAAAGATAGGAGGATTCCTTGAAAGTGCTCACTTAGTGAGACCGGGATGGTTTGAAAGGACGCAGATCAAACACTATAAAACAGCAGAGGCAGAAGAAAGATTAAAAGGTCTCTCTGATGATAGACTTAGAAGAGTCGCTGAAAGAGTAGCTTTCGGCGATACAGAAGAAGGTGAAAGAGCAGTTGCGGTTAAAATTTTGGGCCAGAGAGGCAAGTTTGTCTTTAAAAAGCCCGATGGCAGTATAGATACCAACAAAGAAAAAGATCTCATTGAGAGAGCGAATAAAATAGGTGTAGATTTATCCGACCTTGCCAAATCAAGGCCCGACTTAACGCCTGAGATTAAAGCCGATAAATTTAAGAAAGAATTAAAAAAGCTTGAAAAAACAGGAATAACGATTACAGCACAGGTTGAATTAGATGTAAAACAGAATATGATTATAAACCAGATTGAAGGAATGAAACCTCAAGTTTTCCGAGACAAAATCCAGATTGAAGCATTAAAATCTCCAAGAGTACTTCCAGCATTAGATGAGCAAAAAATCAGAGATTTAGGAATAAGAGGCACTTTAGAACAAAGAAGGACTCTTGCAGAGACCTCGATCAGTCCAGAATTAACTAATTATGAAAATGAAATCCGAAACCGAGTAACACAACTGCGAGGAGCAGGACGAAACGATGAAGCTGATAAATTAGAAGGAGTGGTTGATAGAATGCGGGACAATTATATGGCAATCGCTTACGATGCGAATTTCGTAGTAATATAACCACAAATACAAATAACATCATTATAAATTTATGGCAGATTCCAATTCCCATCAAAAACAACAAATAATTTTTCCTGCAGATAACTCAACAATTATTGCCAGGCTTTTAGAAAAATACGGTTTGACTGAATCTCCTAAGGATGTCTTTGAAAAAGCTCGTAATGGCAAAGAAAGTTTTGGGAGAATAATAGCCAAAACAATAAGAGCTATAGCTGAAGAGAAACTCCCATTTTCAGAACTATCTGCTATTCTACAGGAAAAACTTAATTTATCTAAAAAAAGGGCAGAAGAATTTGCTCAAGACATAAAAACAGAACTGCTTGATTTGGTAAAAAAGCCAAAAAAAGAAATGATTCTGTCGACTTCTGAAAATTATGTAGAAACAGAGCCATCTCCTCCTAAAAAAGATATTTATAGAGAACCTGTTAAGTGAAGAAGACCATGGTTTCAGGGATTATTATTAAAATCAGTTCACTCTCCGTAGCCTGTTGCCCTCCTTCGCCAAGGCTATGGAGGGCTCTACTCGTTTTCATCCCCGGAATGAATCGTGGGGCTTTCGGCGAAGGAGAGTAAACACTTCTTTGATAAAGTGAGAAAGTATGATTTTGTCTGCGTAAATAAAAAAAATTAAAAAGGGTTGCAATGAAAACAACCCTTTTTTGATTCCCTTTTTCGGGAGAAGAAGATTTATATTTCTTCTTCCTCTTCTATTATGGTTCTCTCGTCATCTCCTGTTTCTCCTTTTTTTTGTCTACCTCTTCTTTCTAGAAGTTTTTTTCTTTTTTCGACATCTAAGAATTTGGGACGATTTTCAGAAGAACCACCAGAAGAACCACCACCAGAAGTCCCTTGAGAGGTCTGCCCTCCTCCAGGGGCTTGACCTTGCCCCCCGACTTTAGAAAGTAAAAAGGCAACGATAGCACTGACCAGATCTACTCCTCCCTGAGGCCCTTGAGGAAAATCAACTCTGTGTTCTTTATACTCAGCACCCTCTTTCATTTTTTTGCCGGCGACAGCTGCCTCTAGAGTTTTTGTGGCTATTTGTAACTGAATATTTTTTTCTCCTTTTACCACAGCCGCAGCTTCATCTGGAGTGAGCCCACTTTTGGTAAGTGACCCTAACACTCCGCCGCCAATTTCCTCTCCAATTGCTTCTCCTTCGAATTTGGCTCCCTCAGCGTCTACCCTCGACTCCTCTCTTCTCATTAATGCAGATTCTAGCCCATCTGGGATTTTTATCTGGGTTAATGAGATGCTTATATCTTCGAAACCTATGTCAGACAAAACGCCCTTACCAATTATTTGGCTTAACTCTGGGCTTAACTTATTTTTGTTCTCAGTCAACTCTTTCCAAGTTTTTTCTCCCATTAATCCTCTTGCTGGACCAATGAATGGTTCCTCCACCAAATCCTTCAATTCATCATGATCGGTAGGAATTTTAAATTTTATGATTTTTTTAAGTTTTTTATTTCTCGGAAATGACAAGAAACCAGTCATCCAGAACTTAATTATCACACTTCCATAAACTTTCCCCTTGTGTTCACCTTCTGATGAAATCGCATCTGTGACTACAAATGGGAAACTAAACTTTGCCGTAGGATATCTTTTCAATGTAGACAAGAGGAAGGGCACAAGACAAGGACCGCTATTATACACAACCAAAGGAATTCCTAAAATAATTAACCCAGCTACCTCATCAGGTCCCACAATCTTCAACGAAAGAACCACATAAACCAAAACCAAAATCAACTTCCATCTCTTGATTATCCAACTTATCGGTGCCATGACTTCCATAATCTTCTCTTGAGGAAAGTTGATTTTCAACAATTCCCCAGTCTCCCCAAAAGTAGGAAGCCAAGTTATCCATCCTTTCAAGAGCGGGGCCAACCCTATTACTAGTAACAACCCCACTAGTATAACAATTAAACACCCTTTCATTCCAATCACTCCTTATTTATTTTGTATTAACGAGCTACAAGAACAAAATCATTTTTGCTCTTGCTCTTATATTATACCATTTCTTTACTTTTTTGTCAAAAAAAATTTCCTCTTTTTTATAGAAACTAACAGAGACCCGCTCTCTGTTATAACAGAGAGCGGGTCTCTGACGGACTAATATCCATATACAAACACTTAAGATAAAATTGCTAAGATTTTATACTTTTTAAATATTTATTAATTAACTCAATATATCTCTTAAAATCTTTATAATCTTTTCGAAAGGTTTTAATGAAAAGTTTTTTGTCTAAAGCGTCGTAACGGTGAACAATTCTATTTCGTAATCCAACTACCGGAGCAATCTTTTTGACAAACTGTTGTGGCAAGATTTTACTCTCTCCTAAAATATAAAAAGTTCCTTGAAAATCTTCTGAAATTTTTAAACCTAACTCTCTAATGAAATGCTGATTAATATCAATCATTATATCAACAGCTAACTGCAAAAGTCGTTCAGCAATGTGGAGCTTGCCAGAATCACTTAAAATTTCTTTATCAGAAAACTCAAACAAATCCTTAATTTCCTTTAAATATCCGGAAAGTTCTTCTGACTTTTGCAAAATAAAAGCTTTTTGAAATGTCATATAGTTTTCATTTGCTGGCGGAGCCTTCTAAACTTTTCTTTATACAAGGGCTTTGTCTCAATGTATTTTTTAAAAGCATATGCCCTTAAAGTAGCAAAAGTTAGAAGGTTTTTTTCATAAATAACTTGGCAACTTTGAAAAATTGCATAAAAAAGCAAGGGGGGAGCTTTCTTAAGATTAACCAAATCAATATTCTCACTCCCAATGATAGGAGAAAGCTCAATAATTAACTCGGCTTCTTGGTTTAAATTTAAATCTTTTTTACTTAAATATGCCAAATCAAAATCACTTTCTTGGTGAGTCTTACCAGAAACCTTTGAACCAAATAGTAAAAGGAGCTCCAGAGAATATTTTTTGGCGATTTTCTCCAATAATTCCTTGTGTTTTTGATGTATCTCCATACTTTAATTTAAGGCTATCAAACCAAACTCTTTAAGTCAATTTTTATAGAAAACTAACAGAGACCCGCTCTCTGACAAACTTAT
>Ga0066637_10003254_pt1 | contig 10906 bp, 8 predicted proteins | sample CryGeyCG2014_020_FD_62737 | JGI IMG/M metagenome (GOLD analysis project Ga0066637, IMG submission 62737) | Groundwater microbial communities from aquifer - Crystal Geyser CG08_land_8/20/14_0.20 | ecosystem: Environmental > Aquatic > Deep subsurface > Groundwater | place: USA: Utah: Grand County...
TTCTCGAAAACGTCCGCAACGAATTCCTTGCGGATCAGGTCGGCAATGGCCTTGGAGCGATTGGTATAGCCTTCGCGGGCGATGAACGAGTCGAAGCGCCGCAGGAGTTCGCCCTCCAGCGAAACCCCGAACCTTGAAAGTTTCTTCGCGTTCTGTGTCATCTTCATAATAATTGTAGCACAAGCCCCCGGAGCCGGGCAAACCCCCTGCCCGGAAGTCCCGGTTCCTGCTGGGCCGAATGGCGCAAAGAAAAAGGACCAATATCCCAAGGTACCGGGCAGGCATTATAGGTATTATTATCTATATGCCGTTGTTTTCAGCAGGTTAAGGAGACGCCGCATGAAAAAGATGAAGATGATGCAGTTATTCGGGGCCGCCACCCTCTGTTCGGGACTGGCCGGCGCGGCCGGGATAGACTTTGACAGACTCCCCTCTTTGGAAAAAATACAGGCCCAGGCTTCCGACATACAGGTTTCAGTCCCCGAAACGAACGCCCCGAAAGCGCGCGCCCAGAAAGAACTCACCATAATGCTCTTCCTTAACGGCAAGAACAACCTGTCGAAATACGTGGACTATGACATGAACGAGATGGAGACCGTCGGCTCCACGGACAAGGTCAACATTGTGGTGGAAGCCGGCCGCACGGCTTATACCCCTCCCTCCAACCCGGGCGGCTGGAACGACTACGATAATCCCTACGATAACCCCTGGAACGGAGGCTGGCACCCCGGCTGGCATCCGCCGCCCATGCTGAAGGCCGCCTCCGACTGGACCGGCGTGCGCAGGTATTATGTTACGAAGGACGATAATACCGCCGTGCTCGGTTCCACGCTGGTGCAGGAACTTGGCAAGGCTGACATGGGCGACTGGAACCACCTGGCCGAATTCGCGCAGTGGGCCAGGGCGAACTACCCTGCCCGGAGATACATGCTGGTGGTCTGGAACCACGGCGACGGCTGGAAGACCAAGGACCTGGAAACACTGGCCCCCGTCACCAAGGGCATCTCCTACGACGACGAGACCGGCAACGGCATAACCACCGTGCAGCTGGGCCAGGCGCTGGCAAAAATAGGCGGCGTGGATATCTACGCTTCCGACGCCTGCCTGATGCAGATGCAGGAAGTGGTATACGAGCTGAAGAATTACGCGCCGGTGATAGTGGGCTCCGAGGAGACCGAGCCGGGCGACGGCTGGGACTACAACGCCTTCCTCACCAGGCTCGTAACCTCGAATCTCTCCCCCGAAGCCGTTGCAAGGTCCGCGGTGGAAGGCTACGGCGCCTCTTATTCCGCCAAAGGGAAATCCGTCACTCTTTCGGCCGTGCGCTCCCGCGAAGCCGAAGCGCTGCGCAGGCTCACCGACCAGTGGGCGGACCTGGCCATGCAGGAAGACAAGGCCGCGCTCAAAGAAGCAGTAAAAGCCGCTACCGCCTTCGATGCTGTGGATTCCCGCGACCTGCCGCACTTCATGAGCCTGGCGGGAGAAAAACTCCCCGCGCTTAAGGCCAAAGGCGCGGAAATAATCTCCCTGATCAGGGACCGGATGATGATAAAGAACTCTCCCGTGGGCGACTCCTACAAGAATGCCGGCGGCCTGGCGATGTATATGCCCACCTACGGCTTCGACGCCGACTATTCCAGGCTGGCGCTGTCGAAAGCCGGCAAATGGGACGAGTTCATGCAGTGGCTTAACAACTAGGTCGGATAAGGCCGCAAAACAGCCGTTCCCTGGAACGGCTGTTTTTTCAGCGTCGGACATCCAGTCACTTTTCACCGCCGGGAACGACAACTCATGAAGATCAACGCCGAAAGCGGAGGTTTCTTCGCGGTATTGGCTTTTACCGCTTTACTATTGACCTGGACGGCCGTGGGGCCTTGCCTGAATAACGGCTTTGTCAACTGGGACGAACAGAAATATATCCAGGAGAACCGCAAGATACGGTCGCTCACCCCGGAAAGCGCGGCGGCTATTTTTACCTCGCGGGACCTGGGGATGTATTCCCCGCTTTCCACGCTCAGTTACGCCGTCAACTATCGTTTCTCCGGGCTTTCCCCGAAGGCTTATCACGGCACCGATATCGCGCTGCACCTGGCCAACACCACGCTGGTAATGCTCCTGGTCCGCCTGCTGCTTCCGGGGCTCTGGCCGGCTTTCCTTTGCGGCCTTTTTTTCGGGATACACCCGGCCCATATCGAATCGGTAGCGTGGGCCGCTGAAAGGAAAGACCTGCTTTACTCGTTCTTTTACCTGCTCTCCTTATGCGCCTACACCCTGAGCCTTAAAGGGAAAAGGACCTACCTGGCGGCGCTGGGCTTTTTCGTCTGTTCGCTGCTCTCAAAACCCATGGCTGTCACGCTGCCGCTGACCCTGCTGCTTGTAGACTACCTTAAGCTGAAGTCCGTCGGGTGGCCGCAATGGGCCGGGAAGCTGCCCTTTTTCGTCATAGCCGCCGTTTTTTCCCTGGCAGTTATGCCGCCGGCTTCGGAGGCCGTCCGGTGGGCGCCTTTCGGACTCCGCCTGGGCCTTGCCCTGTACAATTTCGGATTCTACCTTTACACGCTAGCCTGGCCCTTCGACCTTTCCGCCATGTACGTACTGCCGCCCGGCGGCATAAAGTTCATGTATCTCTACGCGGCCGCGACCGCAGCCTGCGCCGCTTTATTCTTCCGGTATTTCCGCCGGGACAAGGCGGTAATGTTCGGCGCCGGTTTCTACGCGGCGGCCCTGCTCCCCGTGCTGCAGCTCATTCCGTTCGGCCCGGTAATTTCCGCGGACAGGTATACCTATATTTCTTCGCTGGGTCTTTTTATCGGCGCGTACGCGCTGGCGGCCGGCGGCTGGGCGCGTTGCGGGGCGCCTGCGCGCAAAACCGTCGTTTTCCTGGTCGCGGCGGCGGCGATGATCTTTACGGTGACGGCACGGGTGCGGTGCGCGGTCTGGAAGGATGGTATTTCTCTTTGGACCGACACGCTGCTTAAACAACCTTCAGCGAAGCCGGCGCTCGGTAATCTCTGTGCGGCCTACCTCCACGCAGGCAGGGACGGGGAAGCCGCGCAATGCCTTGCCGGAGCGACCCGCATCTACCCGGAGAACAGCGAGAATTTTTACAACTTCGGGGTATTGACGGCCAGGAACGGCGACCTGAGCGCGGCACGCAAATACTTCGAACACACGCTTCAAATGCAGGAAAACCACACTCTGGCGCTTTTTTCGCTGGGGAAGCTGGCCCAAGACAGCGGGCAGACCGCCCGGGCGGAAAAATTCTTCCTGCGCGCGGTGGAGTGCGACGGGGCTTTTGCCCCGGCGCTGCGCGGCCTGGGCGGCATAGCCGCCTCCCGCAACGACAAGGCCGCGGCGCGGAAATACTATGAGCGCGCTGATAAGGAAAACCCGCCTGAACCTTCCGGCGCCGCCCTCCCCCGACAGCCCTGATCACAGGATAAAGAATATCGGGAACGGAGCTTACGTCCTGTAGCCTTTCAGCGCGTACCAGGCCTGTCCCAGGGAAAGGCCGCCGTCATTGGCCGGCACCTGCCTGTTAATGAACGCCCGCAGCCCGGCTTTGTGCAGCCCTTCCAGCATAAGTTCCAACAGCGTCCGGTTCTGAAAGACCCCGCCCGAAAGACATACTTTTTTAATGCCGGTTCCCGAACTCAGGTCCTTAAGCGCCGCCACCGAAGCCCGGGCCAGGCCGCAATGGAAGCGCTCCGAGACCAGCCGCGCCTTCCCCCTGTCCGCAAAAGCTCCCCGCACCGCCGGGGAAGGGTCCAGTATCAATAACCCGTTCTGGCGGGAAAGACCGAATTTATAAGGATCCCGGCGGCGGGTTTTGAAAAGGCTTTCCAGTTCCATGGGCGCCTGGCCCTCGTAGGTGACCTCGCGCCTAATACCGGCCAGGCAGCTTACCGCGTCGAAAAGCCTGCCCATGCTGGAAGTCTCCGGGGAATTGAGCCCGGATTCCAGCATCCTTGACAGCGCCCGCAGGTTCCCCGCGGGCACCCCCCTGAGGAACGGGGCGCAGCGCCAGGCACCGGGCATTGAAGAAAGCAGCGAGAAAGCCGAGCGCCAGATCTCGTGCACGGCGGCCTCGCCGCCGGGCAGGCGGAAATACTTCAGACGGCCGGCGCGGTTCCAGCGGCCGGCGCTAAAGATGAGGAATTCCCCGCCCCAGACCCTGCCGTCCAGGCCATAACCAGTACCGTCAAAAACCGCGGCGAGGAAAGGCCCGTCCAGCTTATGCTCCGCGGCCACGCTCAGCGCATGCGCCGCGTGATGCTGCACCGGGATCTTCTTACCGGGCAGGCCGCGGGCCAAAGCGGAGGAGGCGTAAAGCGGGTGCAGGTCGTGTACCGTAACCGCGGGAGAAACCCTGAGCAGGCCCCGCATCTTAGCCAGCGTTTCCCGGAAGAAGTCCTGGTTCCGCGGCTCGGACAGGTCGCCGATATGGGGCGAAAGGAAAGCCTCGTCGCCGCGGGTAAGGCAGAAGGTGTTCTTAAGGTCCGCCCCGCAGGCCAGCACGGAGCCGCCCCCGGACGAAAGCCTGACCGCGGCCGGCACAAAACCGCGCGCGCGCCGCGCCAGCCGCAGCTCGCCCGCGGCCTCAAAAGCAACGCTGTCATCCACCCTGTTGTGGATGGGCCTGTTATGCGAAAGCGAGAAAGAGGCCACGCCGCCAAGGCGCTGCTTCACCTCAAGGCTGTCCCTGCAGATGGGCTCGTCCCGGAAATTACCGGAGGTCATCACCAGCGGGCCGTTGAAACCTTTTTTGGAGAGAAGTTCGAAAAGCGCGGCGTGAAGAGGGGTATAGGGCAGCATCACGCCAAGGCGCGAAAGCCCCGGCGCGGCGGCTTCAAAAGCGCGCGAACGCCGCCGCAGCATGACCACCGGCGCTTCCGGGGAAGAAAGCGCGGCGGCCTCCAGCTTTGAAACGAAACAGATCCGCCGCGCGGCGGCCGGCGATGCGACCATCACCGCGAAAGGCTTGTGCGGCCGCTCCTTGGCCCGGCGCAGCGCGGCCACCGTCTTAACACCGTCCGCGCGGCAGCAGAGATGGAAACCTCCCAGGCTGCGCAGGGCGCCTACCTTGCCCGCGATTATCAGTTCCGCGGTCTTTTCAAGAGCGGCCGGGCCGGACATGACTTTCGTGCCGGAGTGAAGCGCTACCGCCGGGCCGCAGACCGGGCAGGCGTTCGGCTGCGCGTGAAAGCGGCGGTCCAGCGGGTTCCCGTATTCGGCGCGGCAGGCGGAACACATTTTGAAGCCGGCCATAGTGGTGGCGGGCCTGTCATACGGCACGCTTCTGACTATGGTAAAACGGGGACCGCAGTTGGTGCAGTTGGTGAAAGGGTACAGGTAGCGCCTGTCGCAGGGGTCAAGCAGTTCCCCGCGGCAGTCCGGGCAGAGCGCGAGGTCCGCCGGGATCATGGCCGCGGAGGGCGCGCGCCCGCCGCTTTTTGCTATGGTAAAACCGCAGCCGCCGGCGGGCTTCATCTCCGAAGCGGAAACCGAATCCACCCTGGAGGCCGCGGGCTTTTTAAGCTTTATGTCCTTTATGAACGCTGCTATGGCCGCGGGGGCGCCCTCAGCCTCTATGGTAACCCCGGAAGCGTCGTTCTTTACCCAGCCATCTATAGAATGGAGGCCGGCGAGCTTATAGATATGGGGCCGGAAACCGACTCCCTGTACGACGCCCCTGACCGATATTTTTTTCCGTACAAAAAGCATTGAGATAAGCTCCCTGCGGTCCGTCTACTTCCCGGTCACCACCACGCCGGTATCGTAATTCAGTTCGCTGCCGAGCAGGCTATGCGGGACGAAGTAGACCGCCGCGGTGACGGCGAAAGCCGCCAGTATCCAGAAGCGGGCGGCCCTGCCCCTGAGCGTAGCCCAAAGAGCGGCGCTCCAGAAGATCAGCATCAGAAGCGCTTTATTGTCGGTCAGGTCATGGCCGAAGGGAAAGCCCGTCCAGGCCTGGCCGAAAGCATAATACTGGGTGAGCGGGCCGAAGAGGAAGCCGCCCAGCACAAGGAAAGAGACCGTGGCCGGCACGGAATGCGGGACCGGCTGCAGTCCGAAAGCCGCCGAAAGCGCCACCCGCACGGAAAACAGCATAAAGAGGAACATTAATATTATATGCGGAAGAAGGATATGGCCCGGCACCGGGCCCCTGAAGCGGACCACCACGGGTTCGTCCCCCAGCCGGACGGGGGCGGACGGAGCGTCCAGCTTGACGTAATACTCCACTTTACCCGCCGGCGGCTGGGACGGTATTTTTGCGCCGCAGACTCCGGCCGCGCAGGAAAAAGCTTCGGAAGCCCACTGGTCGGAGGTCCTGTAGCGGCGCCAGGAAACGCGGCCGGACAGGCCGTCCATTGCGCGGGACCTGAGGACCGGGCAGGCCTCGCCGGTTTCACAGCTGCGCAGGAGCTTATAGGAAATTTCTACGCCGTCCACGGAGGCCTGCCCACCCAGCGGGTGCGTAGGACCGGTCATTCTCTGGAAGACGGCGAAGAACAAGGTGACAAGGAGGCTTAATACCCAGAAAAGGACTTTTTTCATGCCTTAGCAGATGCGCGGGAGTTGTTCCCCTTCCAGCATGAGCAGTATGCGGCTGCCGCCGATGCCGGTATTGAGACGCACCTGCGGCCGCTTTTCGGCGAGCATGCGCCCCGCTATCGCGGCATTCCTGCCGTATTTATGGCGGCGCAGGGCCTTTACTATCTTTTCAGCCTCCGCGGGGGAGGCGAAGAGCGCTATTTTCCCCTCGTTGGCGACATAGAGCGGGTCCAGGCCGAGCAGAGCGCAGGCGCCCCTGGCCGCGGCGGAAACGGGAACGCAATCTTCGTCCAGCTCGGCGCTGAGACCGCAGGCGCCGGAAACTTCGTTGAGCACGGTGGCCAGACCGCCGCGCGTTATATCGCGCATGGCGCGTATGCCTTTTGAGACGGAAAGCGCGGCCTCTATAAGGCCGTTAAGCGGGGCGGCGTCGCTCTTCACCCCGCCGGAAAGGCCGAGCTTGTTGCGGGCGTTCATCACGGCCACCCCGTGGTCCGCAAGGTTCCCGCTCACTATAATAACGTCTCCCGGCCTCACCGAAGCTGAGGCGAGAGCGCGCCCGGGAGGGATGACGCCTATGCCGGCCGTATTGATAAAAACCCCGTCGGCATGGCCTTTTTCCACCACCTTGGTATCCCCGGTGACTATAGGCACCCCGGCCTCCGCGGCGGCCCTGCGCATGGAGGCGGTCAGCCTGGTCAGCAGCGCCAGGGAAAAGCCCTCTTCAAGTATGAAAGCGGCCGAAAGCGCGGCGGGCCTGGCCCCTTTTACGGCCAGGTCGTTAACGGTGCCGCATACGGCCACACGGCCTATATCCGCGCCGGGAAATTCCACCGGGGTAACCACATAGGAATCCGTGGTAAAAGCCAGGCGAACGCCGCCGGCGCGCACTTCGGCGGAATCCTCGAGCAGCCGCAGGGCCGGGTTGGAAAAACTCTTGAGAAAGACTTTTTCCACGAGTTCGCGGCTCAGGCGTCCGCCGCTGCCGTGGCCCAGCAGCACCTTTTGCGGAACGCTCATACGCCCGCCTTTTCCGGTTTCACCCCGGGGAATATCTCCATGAAGCTGCGCGCGGCGCGCGAAAGCTCGCGGGTGCGGCTGTGTATCAGGTAGATGGGGCGCAGGAACCTGGCGTCGGAAATGCGCAGTACGTGCAGGTTTATGCCGTTCTCTTCTTCGCGCACAGCGGAACGCGGCAGCAGCGATACCCCGGCGCCGGAGGCCACGGCCGTCTTGATGGTCTCGATATTATCCAGCTCCATCTTAACGCGGCATTTTACATTATGGCTGCGCAGGAAATCGTCGATGTGACGCCGCGAAGGGAACACCTTGTCGAAGAAGATAAAATCCATACCGTCGAGATCGCGCACGCGGATCTTGCGGCGGCCGGCCAGCGGCGAGGAGGAGCCGGCTATCAGCACCATCTCGTCCTTGGCCACCGGCAGCATGCTCAGCCCCGGCGATTTGAGGTAGGGGCAGGCCATAAAGCCGAAGTCGGCGCGGCCGGAGGTAACGTCGGAATAGATCTGAGAGAACTGGCGGTATTCCACGCTTATTTTAGTACCGGGTTTTTGCGCCAGGAACCGCTTTATATAGTTCTGGATCATGTAAATACCCGCGCTGTAGATGGTGGAGATCTTGATCTCTTCGCCGTCCCTGTCGGCGCCGAGGGCGCGGATCCCGGCCAGCGCCCCGTCGTACATGGCGGCTATCTTTTTGGAGGCCTCATAGAATTTCTCTCCGCCGGGGGTCAGGGAGATGCGGCCGGACGGCCTGTGATACAGCTTGCACTTGAGCACCAGTTCCAGTTTTTTTATCTGCTGGCTGACGGCGGACTGTGAAACATAATTCAGCTCCGCCGTCTTTGAGAAACTCCCCGTATCGTAAAGATCGCGAAAAACCTTAAGGGTTTCAATGTTCATAGCTCAGTTCCCGTATTTAAACCAGGCTGCGCAGGCGCCTTCCGAAGAGACCATGCAGGGGCCGACGGCCGACGACGGCGTACACCCCTTGCCGAAGAGCGGACAGTCCGGCGGCAGGGCTTTGCCCAGAAGTATCTTCCCGCAAAGACAGCCCGCGGGCTCAGGCGCCTCCGAACGCTTCAGCTTGAACCGCTTCACCGCGTCGAAAGAGGAATAGGACGGAGAAAGCGACATGCCGGATCCTTTAAGCACGCCTATGGCCCGCCAGGACGGGTCCGAGACCACGAAGACCTCTTCCATCAGTTTCAGCGCGGCCCGGTTCCCGCCTTCCGGCACGGCGCGGAAGTACTCGTCCTGCACCTCCGGACGGCCGGAAAGCATTTGCTTAAGCAGCATATTTATGCCTGTGAGTATATCCAGCGGCTCGAAGCCAGTGACCGCGCAGGGCACGCCGTACTTGCGCGCCACGAACCGGTAGGGTTCCAGGCCTATTATGGCGCTGACATGGCCCGGCAGCATGAAGCCGGAAATTTTATTGGTAGGGTCGGACAGCAGCAGGTCCAGCGCCGGTGGAACCAGCTTGAAAAAGGCCGTTATGGAAAAATTCTTAAGCCCGCGTTTTTTGGCGCGCGCTAGCGCCGCCGCCACCACGGGCGCCGTGGTCTCAAATCCCACGCCTATAAAGACGACTTCGCGCGCGGGGTCCGCGGCCGCCAGCTCCACGGCGTCAAGCGGTGAATAGACTATGCGCACGTCCGAGCCGCGCGCCCGCATGGAGTTTAGGTCAAGGCCTTTGGAACCCTTTACCTTCAGCATATCCCCAAAAGTGGCTATCGTGAGCCCGGGTACTTCCGCAAGCGCCAGCACCAGGTCGATATCCCCCTGTGAAGTGACGCAGACCGGGCAGCCGGGGCCGGAAAGCATGCGCAGCTGCCCGGGGAAGAGTCTCCGCATACCGCCGGCCGCTATGGCCATGGTATGAGTGCCGCAAACTTCCATGATATTTATTGAAGCGCTGGTTTTTTTAGAAACGGCCGCCGCAAGGCCCTGCATTTCCTCCAGGGCGCGGGCGGCCATGGACCGCGAATGCCAGAGCGGCGTGGTATAGCGCTCAGCGGTCTTCATACTTATAGATCTCCTTAAAAAGCTTGAGGGTTTCAGCGGCGTCCGCGGGGTCCAGCACCTGTATGGCGAAGCCGGCGTGCACCAGCACATAATCGTTCTTCCTGGCCGAGGGCACCAGGTCCAGCGAAACGGCGCGCATAACGCCGCTGAAATCCACTTCCGCGCTGCCGGCCTTTATGCTCTTGATTTTTCCGGGGATCGCCACGCACATATATACTCCATAGCCCGTTGTATTAGTTTTATTAATATTTACCGCATATAAATTATACAATTTTGGCGCTGCGCGGCCTACGATGTTCGAAGCCCGGGCGCGGGGCGCAGTGTACGGCGCTGCATGTGCGCGTTTTAGCCGCGCTGGTTTTTTGCTATACTATACGTTCACCGACGGTTTTGATCTTTATATTATGCATGCGGTTGGGTGGCTGAGCGGTCAAAAGCAACGGTCTGTAAAACCGTCGGGCTAAGCCCTACATAGGTTCGAATCCTATCCCAACCATTTTGATCTGTGGTGGAAGCGTCCGCCTGGGGCGGACGCGGTAGGATTCGAAAGGCGGAGTTGCGAGGCCAGCAGGCCGCAGCAATGAGCCGGGGTCGCGGCCCGAGGCGAGCGACGGCGAGCCGAGGAGCTGTGACCGAATCCTATCCCAACCATTTTGATTTTGCGCGGGTGGCGGAACTGGCAGACGCGCACGGCTCAGGACCGTGTGACCGAAAGGTCTTATGGGTTCAACTCCCTTCCCGCGCATTAATTTAACAAGGCTGTACGCGTTTTCGCGTACGGCCTTTTTATTGATACCGGCGCGGAAGGTTCAGAACGGAAGGGCGAAAAAGAAGAATTCCGGTTTTATAAGGGAATACAGATTTATAACGGCGCCCATGGCCAGGAACGGCCCGAACGGCATATGCGACAGCCGGTCGGCGCGTTTGAGGAGCAGGAGACTTATGCCGTATACCGAACCGAAGAAGGACGCCATTATCACCGCGGTAATCACCCCCTGCCAGCCGCAAAGGGCGCCGATCCCTCCCATCAAAAAAATATCTCCCTCGCCAACGGCGTCCTTCTTATAAATAGCCTTCCCTATATAGGCCAGCAGCCAGATGGAACCTGCCCCCGCACCCGCGCCCAGGGCAAAGCTGCCCAGCCGCGAAACCCAGCCGCCTTCAAAAAAGGGATTAAAGAAGCTTCCGGCCAGGCCCAGCACGCATAAAAGCAGCGAGAAGAAATCCGATATCATCATTGTTTCAAAATCTATTACGCTCATCACGATAAGCGCGTAAACCGCCAGCAGGCTTACGGCCAGCCA
>Ga0066637_10003255_pt1 | contig 10906 bp, 13 predicted proteins | sample CryGeyCG2014_020_FD_62737 | JGI IMG/M metagenome (GOLD analysis project Ga0066637, IMG submission 62737) | Groundwater microbial communities from aquifer - Crystal Geyser CG08_land_8/20/14_0.20 | ecosystem: Environmental > Aquatic > Deep subsurface > Groundwater | place: USA: Utah: Grand County...
TTTGGAGTTAAGATGATTTCGGCTGACGGTTACGAAGCGGACGACTTGGTAGGGACTCTGGCGGTAAAAAATCAAGAGCATTGCCAGATGATTTTGCTTTCTAATGATCACGATCTTTGGCAACTTGCGAGCCCAAACATTTTAATTATGCTTCCGTCTACTAGGGGTGACAAGATTGAGTGGATTGGAGAAAAAGAAGTTATGATGCGACTTGGGGTAACACCCGCCCAAGTGCCTGATTACAAGGGTTTTGTAGGGGACACCAGTGATAACATTCCAGGCGTTTACGGCATTGGTCCAAAAACCGCGGGTGAGCTAATTAAAGAATTTGGATCGGTGGAAGAGATTTATAAAAATATCAACAAGGTACAACCAGAAACTTTGCGTAAAAAACTGCTTGACGGCTATGAGCAGGCAATAATGAGCAAAAAGCTTGCTACCTTGGACTTAAATACACCCACAGGATTTTCCCGCGAGGATTCCCGTTACGGGAAATTGCCTCTAGAGACCGTTGTTCCGATATTGCAATCATATAACTTTAAATCTTTGCTTAAAAGGGTGGGCGTAGATGCTGGCGACAAGGTTAAACAATCGACTAAAAAGAATAAAGAAATCAGCGATTTGCAGAGAGGCTTGTTTGATGATTGACACTTGTTTTGGCGAAGCAATCGCTAAAAGGTTAAAGGAATTATATCCCAATCCTAAAACGGAGCTGGTGTTTATAAACGAAATGCAACTAGTGGTGGCGGTAATGCTCTCTGCGCAGACCACAGATAAAAAAGTTAACCAAATTACCCAAGCTCTCTTTAAAAAGTACAAAACTTGGGGTGACTTTGCTGAAGCTGATTTATTAACCCTACAAAAAGACATCTACGGTGTGAACTTCCATCTGGGTAAGGCGGATCGATTAATAAAAGCTGGTAGATATATCATAGAACATTGTAGTAACCAGGTCCCACAAAAACTTTTGGATCTGATAAAAATTCCAGGCATCGCTAGAAAATCCGCCAATGTAATACTAAACGAACTTTGGGGTATGGCGGAGGGCATTGTAGTGGATACCCATGTTACACGGGTAGCAAATCGCTTGGGCTTAACCAAACAAACCGATCCGATAAAAATTGAAAAAGAGCTAATGGAAATAATTCCAAAAGACTATTGGCACAACTTTTCCGGAGCGGTAGTCCTGCATGGTCGCTATGTCTGTACCGCCCGTAAACCTAAATGCAGTGAATGTGGTTTAAACCAACTTTGCCCCAGCGCATTTAAATTGCAGGGCTACCTATCCTAAATTTTGGAGGGCCATCGGATTATTAGTGCCAGCGAATCCTCGAGATATTCCGCGGTGTGTGGTACGGTTGGACTATAAAACAAATAGTCGCCCTCGTTTTCCAAAACACAGCACTCGTTGGATTCTGTTAGAGTGATTTTTAGTTTTCCTTTAATAAGCAGGGTTAGTGTTTTTTGGTTGGGTATCCCGCCAGTTTTATTTGGTCTTTTATAGCCTTTTTCTCTTTTTACCCATTTAATTTCAAAATCGTTGGTTTTTGCAAAGTTCTCTTCTACAAAGCTACCTACAAACCAGTCGCCATATTTTGTGGTTAACTCCCGAACATTCCCATGTGTTAATTCCTGTTTCATATAGACTGTAAGATTATTTGTGCGTCTTTTTTGCGCTGGCTCAAGCTGTTTGTTGAGTCGTTCATGCTTACAATATATTCCGTATAATGCCGGGCAAGGATTGTTTTTCCCTCTCGTTTGCAAATCTCTGCCTTAGTAAGCATGAGTCCCGAGAGCCAGACATTTAGTTTTATCTCTGCTTGGTCGCCATTGACGATTTCTTGGTTATAACCCCCATAAATCCACTTTTCTGCCTGCATCAAAACATCCCACGCTTCTTCCTTTTTACCCATTTCGTAAAGAATTTTGGCTTTAAGATTTGCCGGCCATGCTTTATGTGCTTGTGATCCTGGTAGTGTTTCCATGGCATCTTTTACAACTTGCAGGGCTTTTTCCAGTTGTGCGACCTTAAAAGTTGGATCAGTGTTTTCTTTTGCCGTTTCAAAAATTGTTGATGCCAAATGCACTTGTAATATTGATCTTGAATCTTGCGGAATTTCTGGACGAGCATCGATAATAACCAGAGCTTTTTCCACGCAACCTCTTGCTTGTTCCTTCAGCGACTGTTTTACCTGTGCGTCTTTTTCTTCCTCTGCCATGTTGGAATACACGATGCGCAAATGCCCTAGCGCATCAATTTCTCCACGCGGATTATCGTTTTTCTCGTCCCAATCTATTACCTGTTCTAAAAGTTCTTTGGCTTGTGCCAAATCACCCGACTCTCTAACTTCCACTGCCCGATTCTTTATTTCCTCGCGATCCTTATTGGACGCCGTTTCTTTTAGTTTGTCCATGGAACTACCTTTCTAAAGGCAAGCCTTTTAAAATTGTCTGTAACACCCTTAAAGTCCACAAGACCCACAATATAAGGAACATTAAGACGATCCAGATTGTCTTGAATATCAAATTTCGCTACAGCTGGAACATCCTGCCCATGGTTTCCCAAAATGCCTACATCAAAATCACTCCATTGCTTGTTAGTACCGGTTGCACGGGAGCCAAAAAGGAAAACATCATAATCTTGTTGAGGCAATTGTTATAAAATTGCCCTTTTAATTAAATTTTCGTAGTAGGCTAAATCTTTTAGCATAGTGCTATTTTACGATATTTTTAGGAATGACACAATCTACGCCTTACCATGCGCTACGAGAACGCCTCTCTTACCGTCTGCTTTAGTTTTGTAATTGTGGAAGTGCGTATAAAAAGACTGTTGCCTGCATGGGTGTCTTGATTTATAATGAATTCGTGCCCAAGGATTTACCGGAAAAGTTAACAGAAGAAGTTCAAGTGTCCTTTTTAATTCCTGATTCTGGGCTGTACTCTGTTAGTATTACTGCGCGTTGTAGGGGGAAAAATGATCTCAGAGTAGAGATAGATGGCAGGCTATTTAGAGAAACTCCACCAGAAAAAGATGTTCAGAAATATAACATTCCACCTGCTTGGAATGGGAGTAAGCTCAAAGGTTTAAGACAAACAAACATTTTTCTCATCAGGCTAAGTAAGGGCGAGCACACTATTGCTTTTTACCCGCAAGGTCAAGTAACTATCGAAGACTGGACTTACCGGCAGATTGAAGATTCATCGAATATGACATTTGATCTCGGTCAACAGGCCGAGGACGGTGATGGTCGACCATGGTTTACATTTGTATTAGCCGATCTACCGCTAGTGACATTTGTAGCAGAAATTAGCGTTTCTTGGCGTCTTTTTGATGGTGACGATGTGAAATTGATTATCGACAACGAGGTTGAATATAATTCCAGGTCACTATTTTGGAGAAATTGGTTGTGGCACGCTGTTCCCCAGCAAATTTTCTACGGAGCGAAAAACGAGCGAAAAACTGTCACCAAGAACTTGCCGTCGGCATTGCATTACATCGAGCTTTGGGCAGATAAAACTCCAACGCTACACAGAATAAATCTTAACCTGGGCGATATTAAACAGGAGGTAGGGTCGGAACAGACCGAATCTCAGGTCTCTCCTACAGTAAACAACCCAAAATGGACCGGTAATTTTTCCGACGATCCCGATCAGGTTATTCTGGCTCGGGCGTTGTTTGGTGAGGCAAGAAAAACACTCGTTCCGGACGAGGCTCGGGTGGCCATTGGTTGGGTAATTAAAAATAGGGTTCTAAGTGAACGGTGGCCCAATACCTATTGGGAAGTTATTACCACGCCTTCCCAGTTTAGCTCCTTTAACACGGATGATCCCAACTATCCGTATGTAGAAGACCCTCTTCGCGCCAGCAACGAGATAAACAAAAATGCTTGGAAACATGCTTATGAAATTGCGGGAATGATTATCAACAACGAGATACCTGATTCTACAGGAGGGGCTAATCACTACTACGATGATAGTATCAGTACGCCTAATTGGGCAAAAAATCACAAACCCACTCTCGTCGTTACCTACATCAATGAATACGAGGCAAAGGCAACCATTTTTTTCTATAAACTATGATGCAAAAAGTTTTACCTGTATATTTTATAATGTTGCTGATCTTTGTTACTAGTGCCCGTTTTTTCCCGCCACCACAAATCCAGTCATCTTTCTCACTTGTGACCACCAATCCAACAAATATGATTGATGTTTTAAAACTTAATCAAGTGGATTACCAATATATCTCAAGAGGGGAATACAACACAGTTTTTCTTGCTAACAATCAAGGGAAAAAACAGGTATATTACAACGATAGACCCCTAAAATCCCTAGCCTTATCGCCTTCCGAGACACAGGTGGCTTTTCTTTACCCACCCGCCAGCCAGTCGTTGGACGAACTAGCGCTTGTTCTACTAGAAGGAAAAAATGGTACTACTCGGCAGATCTACCACACAAAGTTTGCCTCCTGGGATGTAACAAGCGATTTGCATTGGTTAGGTGAAAATTACCTTTTTTTCCTAAGACACTGCGGTACTTCCTGCCAAGGAATCACTTTATTAGATGTTGGAACTGGTGAAACTAGAAACGCAACACTCTCTTACTCCTCTTTTACCGATCAACCGGCATTCACCCACTTTAAAGACTGGCTTGGGCAAGAATATCGGATGGACGGATTTCTCCGTGAGGTAACATCTCAAACGATTAACAGCGATCCCCATCTCGTTTTTGTTTTAGAGGATGTAGCAGGAAAATACTTAGGTAGCAAAAGCATTCCTTTTATATCTCTAGTCCCCCAACAAAAATTTAACTAGGGGTAAAACTCTTACTTTAGTGTCCCCCACCTGTTCCACACTTTCTTCACCGCCCATTGTTACCAAGATGTTTTCGCCATCTGGTAAGTACTTATTTACAAGGTCAAAATTTCCCAACTCTCGCTTTAGATTTTTTTCGTCTAGTTGCCAACATACTTGGTATTTTTTACACTCGGAATTAGGTTTTAACACCACAAAATCAATCTCCTTACCCTTCTCGTCACGCCCATAGTAGATTTTTGTTTCCTGCCTGGCAAGTTGGTTGTAAACTAAATTTTCCAAAAGCATGGCGTCAAGTTCTTTTGTTCCCACTGCAAAGGTGGAAATCAGTCCGTTATCGACCGCATAGTATTTACTAAGCTTATTAAAAATGCGCTTGGTTTTCCAGTCAAATTTGTAAACACTGCTTACTGCGTTCGACTTTTGGTACATAGCCAGATACTTCTTGATTGTTGGAACAGTAACGCTAGTAAGTCCCAAATTTACTTCTTTAACTACCGCATGCATATTAAGCGGATGATTTACATTGGAAATTGCGTATTTAAACACATCTTCTAACAAAGCGGGATTTTTTACTCTAAACCTCTTTATGATGTCGTCCATTAACACTTTATTAAAGACTGACTTAATATATTCCGCATTTGTTTCCTGATCCAGATCCACAGATTCCGGCAAGCCACCAAATTTTAAATAGGCGTTAAGATTTCTATCCACCAGCTCCTTGTTTTTCTGATACCACATCTCGCCTTCAATTGGCATGTCTTTATATACTAGGTATTCTTTAAAGCTAAAGGGGTGCACCATTTTTTCAACGGATCTTCCACTTAACGCACTACTAAACTCGCTAGAGAGTAAAGAGCTGTTGGAGCCAGTAATATAAATGTTGTATCTTTGCGAATCCGTTTCATATAATGTTCGTACAAACTTTTCCCAACCCTTAACATTTTGGATTTCGTCTAGGAAGATAAATAATTTACCTTCGCCCGCTACCTGGGCTTTATATTGGTCAAAAAGTTTTCTAAGATTTGTGGCATCTTTTAGACGCAATAAGATGTCGCTCTCAAAATTTACAAAGAAGATATTATTTTCCGGAAAGTTTTGTTCCTCCACAAGGTATTTATAAAACTGCTTCAATACCGTGCTTTTTCCTACGCGTCTAAAGCCCACAAGTACCTTAATAAAGCTGTTTTCAGACTGCTTTTTGACCCAATTAAGGTATTCAGGTCGGTCAATATTCTTTTTACCGCCCAATTTTGCAGACTCCACCAATAAGGTTCGGATTTGGTTGGAAGTTAGGTAAAAGCTGTTTGTCATGGTTGTATTTTAGCAAACTGCGCAGTTTTGTAAAGTGTAGGCATAGGAAAACGCTTTTAAGCCTTGCCAGCACTTCCAAAAAGACGGATTTTTCTTTCCATCACATCCTGCACGGCTTGTATGGCGGGCGGGGTTAGTTTGTAAATTGCCACCTCGTTTGACGAATTAAAACTTTCTTGCAAAGACATTTTGTAGGCAATCCGCAGTTCAGAGTTTACATTTACCTTTACAATATTGGATTTTACCGCCTGTCTTACATCGTCATCGTTGATTCCGGATCCTCCATGTAAGGAAAGAAAGATATTTGGCAAGGCTTTTTGGATCTCATCAAGCAAATTTAAATTTAGCCTAATTTCATCAGCATAAACTCCGTGTAGGTTTCCTATAAAACTGGCAAAAACATCAATCCCCGTGCGCCCCACAAAATTGCGCGCCTTTTGCGGATCTGTATACATGCCGGTTTTTTGGAATATGGTGGGGTTTTCTTTGGTGTGATCCTCTGAGCTTCCCTCAATGTGATCCATCTCTCCTTCCACCAAAACCCCGTGAGCATGCGCTACTTTAACTACTTCCTTGGCGATGGCCACGTTTTCTTCCAACGGTAGTTTGCTGGCATCAATGTGTACATAATCAAACCCCGCCTCAATTGCTTTTTTGCACATTTCAAAATCTTTGGCGTGATCCAAATTTAAAATTATGGGAAGACCTGTTTCTTGCCGACTTAAATTCACCAGCGCTACCAACTCCTTTATACCTATGTAATTAACTTCCCCGTCCGACGCTTCCAGTATAATTGGTGACTTTAACCTCTGCGTGGCTTGAGCTACGGCTTTTAAGGTTTCTAAACTACACACATTAAATGCCCCAATTGCATATCCACCTTCTTTGGCTTTTTGTAAAATTTGTAATGCTTTCATGTTGTTGTGACGCTAAATTCTAGTGATACTAGAAGTCAAGACCTTGTCGATCTGTTTTAAATCTAGTAGCCCGTTCATAGAACCGATTTCACGAATACAGGCGGAGGAATTTTTAAGACCCCAAGTTAGAGCGGTTCTTATATCCTTGCCGTGGATAAGCGCGGATAAAAAGCCACTAGCAAAAGCATCTCCTGCACCGGTTTTGTCTACAACGGGTTTGTTAATTTTATAAACGCCCGCCTCAAAAAAATCCTCGCCTCTGCTTACGCTGGCTCCGTTTTCTGCATCGGTAATAACCGTCATCTTTGGACCTAATTTCTGTAGATTTTGGTGAAGCGTTTTGCGGGCGTCGTGTCCACCGAAATCACGCTTCGCGGAGATTTCTTGTGGACGACGAGCGCCCGCATTACTCTGCTCGATAATTTTCACAGCTTCTTCTCTATTTACAAACAATAAATCGGTTATTTGCAAAAAGGGCGCATAAGCTTTGTAACCCGCTTTAAAATGATAAACACCGGGGTTAAAGGCCGTTAAGATTTTTGGATAGGTTCCCAAATAATCAACCAATTGTTGCTGAAACGGTTCAAACTGCTTTGGCAAGGATGAATAGTAAAGCCATTTTGGCTCGCCCCAATCTTGAATAGTGTAATTTTTTGATCCGTGGTAAGAAAAAATGGTGCGTTCGCCTTTATAGACAATAATAGAATGAATATCGGTTTGGTTAAGACTTTTCATCAAGAAAGAAGTATCTACCCCTCGTTCCTTAAGTTCGCGGGAAAAGCGTTCCCCATTAGTGTCCTTACCAATTTCCGAATAAACTGCTACATTAAGTCCAAGTTTTGCCATGCCCGTCGCCACATTAGCGCTGTTTCCACCAAGACTGGCTCGATACTCCGAGACAGGTATTTTGTCTGCGTAGTCAAAGCACACCTTACACTCATGCTCTTTAAGGTCGCACATTACCAAAGCGTCATCCACTTTTAAAAACTCGTCTATGGAAACATCACTTATAAGTACGGCGTCAAAAGGCATAGGCGGTAGGTGGGGCAACTTTGCTGGCAAATAAGGCAATTACCACCGTTTTGCCCGCTATGTAACCAAGGGATCCCAAAAACATACTTACGGAAAATTTGGTAACGGGTTTTACGGCACTAAACCCACCCATATGCATGCCCCAATAAGTTACAATTATCATTGTAATGATTAAAGAAAATTCCACTACCGGAAATATTTGCGATGTGGTTAGGACATTAATTATGTTTTGTAACATTTTCTCCTTTTAAAACTAACTTGATTTTAACACAGCTTCCGCGATTCCGTTTTTGTCTAATTTGTATTTAATTAGTAGCTCGTGATATGTGCCGGATTCACCAAAGCAGCTGTCCGCGCCTAAAATTACTACTTTGGTTGGTTTTTTACTCGACAAGAATTCGCACATCGCTCCACCTAAACCGCCGGCTTTTTGGTGTTCTTCCACCACAAAAAGGGTTTTAAACTTATCTGCCAGTCCTAAAAGTAATTCTGTGTCCAAAGGTTTTATAGTGGAAGCGTTTACTATCTGTGTAGAAATTTTGTGGTCAGTTAATATTTCACATGTAGCTAAAGCCTCCGCGATTACAGGTCCATGCGCTAGAATACAAACATCTGCGCCCTCCTTTAGTATTTGCCATTTGCCTACTTTAAAAACATCCTCCTTTTTGGTAATCGGGGGAGTAGCTTCTCTATAAAGTCTAATGTAAACAGGACTATTTACTTTTGCGGATGCGAGGGTGGATTTTTTAGCTTCCCAATAGTCGCACGGAGAAATAACCGTGGTATTTGGTAAAACGCGCATCATTGCCACATCTTCCAGCATTTGATGAGTTGCCCCGTCTGGTCCGTCACTAAAACCTGCGTGACTGCCGATAATTTTTACATTGGCATTAGAGTAACAAATTTGCGTTCTAATAAAATCATAATTACGACCTGGGGAAAACGCTGCGTAAGACACCATAAAAACCGTTTTACCAGAAAGGGCAAGACCCGCAGAAATTCCCGCCAAGTTTTGTTCTGCTACCCCCACCTCAAAAAACCTGTTTGGAAACTTTTGCACAAATTTATCTGAACCGGTGGATTTGGTTAAATCCGCGCAAACCACCACTACATTGGGATTACTTTCCCCCAGCTCCAGTAATGCATCGCCATAACCTTCTCTTGTAGATTTAAATTCCGTCATAGGCAGGACTAACCATTAATTACAACTTCTATTTTCTTTTACCACATCAAAGCCAATCTCATTATCGCTCTTACTTATCTTTACAATGTCTATCAAGATGTTGCTTTTAATTTCCGGCACACAGGTGGTATCGGGCTTGTACTGAATAATTTTTACATTCAGCTTCTTTTTTGCTTTGTCTATGTCAACCTTTTTAATTCTAATTAAACCTTCCGTCTCACTTTGGGTGTCGCTGGTTACGCCTAACAAAGATTCTTTGTCAAAATTTACTTGGTTTAAAATTGAGTCCACCGAGGTATCATCTACCATATCAGCATAAGCAAAAAACTCTTTTAACTCCGCTTCACTTTTTATTACGCGTCTAACTTTTTTAATTTCCTTTTGAGTATCCCAAACCTTTGGAAAACCTTCCAGCCTGGTAATTTCCACAGTATTACCGCCTCTAAACCACGGCAATTTTAAGGTGTCCTTAAGTAACAAATAACCCGCACCTAAAATTAGTACAAAAATTAGAATAACCGGCACAAGATTCATAGAACTTTTTGATTTAGTCATAGTCACTTTCTATTTGGCCTTCCAGAGTCCTCAAACTTTTTAGTGCTTTTTGGGCAAGTTCTTTTGAGGGCGCCTTTCCGTGCCATTCAAATTTATACTCCATCTCCGTAACTCCTTTTCCGGGTACGGTGTGAGCAATTATAGCAGTAGGGCGCTCGTAAATGCTTTTTGCCATATTACAGGCACTAATTATCTCATCCATATTGTGCCCGTTGATTTCTATCACATGCCAATTAAAAGCTTCCAGCTTGTCGCGCAGGGGTTCTAGGGGCATAACTTGCTCGGTATAGCCATCAATTTGAATATTATTTCTATCAATTATCCAGGTTAAATTTTGTAGACTATAATGGGGGGCAAACATAGCAGATTCCCAAATAGCCCCTTCTTGCAACTCGCCGTCGCCGGTAATGCAATAAATTCTGGTCGACTTGCTGTCAAGTTTGCTGGAGAGCGCCATGCCACAAGCTAAACTTAAACCTTGACCCAAAGGTCCGCTGGAAAAATCAATGCCGATAGCTGGGTTTATGTGTGGGTGGCCTTGTAGTGGCGAACCTAATCTTCGTAATGTTTTTAAGTCTGACTTTTGAAGCAAACCCTTTTTTATTAAAGTAGCATATAAAATGGGGCAGGCGTGCCCGTTTGAAAGTATCAGCCGGTCGTCCATATTTAAAATACTAAAATACAGTGCAGAAAAAATATCCGCCAAACCTAGCGAGGAGGCGGAGTGTCCGGAACCCGCAACTAAAAGCATCTTTAGTACATCTTGTCTAAGCTGGATGGCGATTTCTTCCAGTTCCAGCCTCTGTTTGGTATGGGACATTAACAAAAGTATAGCATTATCAAACGACTGCCGTCATGGCGATGTTTTTAATACCTATAGTAGAAAGCTCTTTGGCAAAGTCTTTATCATAAGTTGCTACTGCTTTTATCTTGTTTTCCTTCATGATAAAAGTGTGCATAAGATCGCGAGGCATTAATTTTCCACTGCAAAAGTTTTTAACATATTTAATAGCGTTAGTTTTAGTCTGATCAATAGACACGATCTGCACATTAGATCCCAAGATACTTATTACAGTCTTTTTTAAAGCAGATTT
>Ga0066637_10003259_pt1 | contig 10902 bp, 13 predicted proteins | sample CryGeyCG2014_020_FD_62737 | JGI IMG/M metagenome (GOLD analysis project Ga0066637, IMG submission 62737) | Groundwater microbial communities from aquifer - Crystal Geyser CG08_land_8/20/14_0.20 | ecosystem: Environmental > Aquatic > Deep subsurface > Groundwater | place: USA: Utah: Grand County...
TACCTTTTTCAACATATGCACCTAAAAACTTACCAGCATCATCTCTTGAGAATCCACAAGTCATTTGTGTTAAATCATTGGTCCCGAAAGACATGAAATCTACTTCTTTTGCAAACTCATCGGCTGTTATCGCCGCCCTAGGAACTTCAATCATTGTTCCAATTTGGTAATTTAATTTTCCTTTCGCACCTGTTTCTTTGGCGGCTTTTTCTGTTATTTCTTTAATCATCAAAAATTCTTTAACATTCCCTGTAAGTGGAATCTCTATTTGTGGTTTCACTTTCACTCCTCTTTTTTGGCATGCTAATGCTGCCTGGAAGATTGCCTTTACCTGCATCTCATTAATCTCAGGATATTTTACTCCTAACCTACAACCCCTAAAACCAAGCATGGGGTTGAATTCATGTGAAGATTCAATAACATTCCTTATTTTGGATTCTGTTATATTCATTTCTTCTGATAGTTCTTTAATTTCAGCATTTTCTTTTGGTAAGAACTCATGTAAAGGTGGGTCTAACAGTCTGATTATAACTGGAAGCCCATCCATCTCTTCAAACAATCCTTCAAAGTCTTTTTGTTGATATTCTAACAGTTTATCAAGATACTTTTTTCTATCTTCTAGTTTTTCTGAAAGTATCATTTTTCTGAAAGATTTTATTCTATTGGCCTCGAAAAACATGTGTTCTGTCCTACATAAACCAATTCCTTCAGCACCATATTCTCTTGCAACTTTAGCATCGTGAGGAGTATCTGCATTTGCTTTAACCTTGATTTTTCTAAAACTATCAGCCCATGACATTAATTCTTTGAAATCGCCTTTTATTTCTGGGTCAATTACTGGAATCTGACCTTCAAACACTTCCCCAGTTCCACCATCAAGTGTAATCCAATCACCTTCTGAAAGTATTTTTTCACCTTCTGGTGTTTTAACTAATATTTTTCCCTCCTTTTCTTTGACTGTTATGTCTCCAGCCCCAGAAATACAACACTTACCCATACCTCTTGCAACAACTGCAGCATGAGAGGTCATTCCTCCTCTTGCGGTTAGAAATCCTTGTGCTGCATTCATACCCTCAATATCTTCTGGACTAGTCTCAGTTCTAACTAGAATTAACTTTTCATCTGAATCTTCCTCAACCATTTCTGCAGCTTTCTTAGGATCAAAAATTATTTTTCCCACAGCAGCTCCAGGTGAAGCTGGTAAACCTTTTGTCAAGACTTCTGTCTCTTTTTTTGCAACAGGATCAAGTTGTTTATGTAATAACTGATCTAACTGTTCTGGTTTTATTCTCATAACTGCTTCTTTCTTGTCGATTAAACCTTCTTCTACCATATCTACAGCTATCTTGATTGCTGCTTGAGCAGTTCTCTTTCCTTTTCTTGTTTGTAATAAATATAATTTACCATCTTGAATCGTGAACTCAAAATCCTGAAGATCTTTGTAATGATTTTCCAATTTGTCATAAATATCTAGAAGTTCTTTGTAAACCTTAGGTAAAACTTCCTTAAGACTATCAATGTGTTTTGGTGTTCTTAATCCTGCAACTACATCTTCTCCTTGAGCATTTAATAAAAATTCACCATAATGTTGTTTTTCACCAGTCGAAGGATTTCTTGTGAACGAAACACCAGTTCCAGAACTATCGCCTAGGTTTCCGAAAACCATACTTTGTATATTTACACCAGTTCCTGCATCATTCCTCAATTTGTTAATTCTTCTATAAGCAATAGCTCTTTCATTATTCCATGAGTTGAATACGGCATCAATAGCCATTCTTAACTGCTTTTGCGGATCTTGAGGAAAATCTTTTCCACTTTCTTTTTTAACCAATTCTTTGTATTTTGGGATCAATCCCTTTAAATCATTAACATCAAGTTCAGTGTCATATTTTACTCCTTTATTTTCTTTGGTCTCTTCTAGGATTTCCTCAAATTTAGCATGTTTGACTCCCATGACCACATCTCCAAACATTGTTATAAACCTTCTATAAGAGTCCCATGCACCCCTTTCGTTATTTGTTAATTTTGTAAAAGCAAGAACAGATTTATCATTCATTCCTAAATTAAGTACAGTATCCATCATTCCAGGCATTGAAACATAAGAACCTGATCTAACAGAAACAAATAATGGGTTTTTTTCATCCCCAAGATTCTTCTTCATCTTCTTTTGCAATCTATCCAGATGTTCTTTAACCTCATTTTCCAAGCCTTCAGGCCATTTTTGACCTTGTTCATAAAATTGATTGCAAGCATTAGTCGTAATTGTAAAACCAGGTGGGACAGGCAAGCCTATATTAGTCATCTCAGATAACTGAGCACCTTTATTCCCGAGTAAAAATATACTTTTCTGTGTATTAGCATCCTTAATATCTTCAAACGAATAAACCATTTTCATACTTAAATCCCTCCTTAAATGAATTAAACTATACTATTTATGAGATATAAATGTAAATATGTTTCTCTTTTGTCAGAATTATTAGTTTCAACTTCCTCCTGCGGAGTGTGGGTGAGAACTAGAAATCTAATTCTTTTTTACATTCTTTCTCATACTTTTCTATTGATTTCAAAATGACTTTTTTTGCTGTTTCTGCACATTCTATTTTCTCAACTTTAATCCACTTACCAGGTTCTATTTCCTTGTATCGATTGAAAAAATGTTTAATTTCTGTAATAAATAATGAAGGAAGATCTTTTATATCCTTGTAATTTCTGAATTTAGGGTCTATTTTATTTATTGGCACGCATATTATCTTATCATCTTTTCCATGTTCATCTTCCATCCTTAAGACTCCAATAGGTCTTGCTGTTATTACTATTCCTGTTGTATGTGGTTGAGAAACTAACACTAACGCGTCTAAAGCATCTTCATCTTCAGATATTGTCTGTGGAATAAAACCATAATCTCCAGGATATACCATTGAAGTGAATAAATCTCTATTTAGGAAAAATGCACCTGTTTCTTTATCAACCTCATATTTGGCATTTGACCCTTTTGGAACTTCTACTACTACATGAATTACATCTGGTATCCTACCTGTTGGTCCAGGATTCAAATCTTTCCATAATGGTACCATAAAATCACATTAACCTAATACTAATCGATTTTTTCCTCGTAAATAGATTACCTTTACATTTTTGGTTTTTAGTCTATTAATTAATTCTTTGTCGTTAGTTGCGACTACTGTTTGGTCATTTGCTAGTTCTACTATTACATCATCTACATTTTTTTCATTTGTTGGGATGATTTTTACTTGGTTTTTTTCTATTAGTTCTAATCCTACTTTCGCGGCGGTTGCATTCTCTCCTGTTTCTTTCGAAAGATGTTCTAGTTCTCTAACCACTCCATCAAGAGTTGTTATCTCATGCTCTTCTGAGATTAAATTGCGAATTTCTTCGAAAATATCTACTTTGAATTTGTAAGGGATTGTCAAAAAGTTTGTATCTAAGATGATTTTTTTCATGATTTTTATTCATTTCTAATACATTTAAATATTCTAATAATGGAAAAATAAAGGTGATAGAATGACAGGAGAAGATATTGTTGAAAAAGATGGGGAACCTTATTGGAGAAATACAAGTAGAGGAAAAGGAGGAATTAGTGGACAAGTTTTAACACCATTAACACCAGAAGAAAAAAGACTGTATAATTCTGGAAAAAAAGCGAGAGTAGGAATTGGTTGTTTATTAAGTACTCTTATTTCACCTTTTATACTATTTTCCTTACCTTCAAGAAAATTATATGGTCGACATGTTAATCAGCCTAAAGAAGATATTAACGAGCCATATAATCGCTAGTTTGGTTTAATCCTACTCCTTCAATACCCCAAACCCAATCAATCTCCATCTTCCTAGAATTTGACGGGATAGAACAACTCTTTCTCCTTTATCAGCACAAACAGGTAATTTAAGCGTCATCTCAATATTCTTACCTTTTAGTTTTGTAACTGTACCAACAGATCTTCCTGTTCCAACATTGATCATAAGCAATTCATTAAGTTTAATATTATCCATTTTCATTTCTTCTTTTGTTCCAACTACTCTTTCAAGTAGATGAATCTCAAGACTAATTCTATTTCTCGTTTCTGGTAATTTTTCAGGCAATCCAACTATATTTCCAACTAGACCATCTGCTTTTGTAAGGAATGGATCTAGTTCTGTAAGCATTCCTAACAATCCCCCGGCTTCAGCCTCTTCTAGTTTTTTACCTGCTTTTTCCATTGAAATTATTTTTGTTTTAACAGATTCCCATTTATCTCCTCTTTTTATTCCAGGCCTTAACTCAATTTCCTGACCTTTTCTGAGTTTTCCATTAATTATTGATCCTCCAACTATTCCACCCACTAACTTGTCAATATCAGAACCAGGTTTATTGACATCAAAACTTCTGGCAACATACATTTTAGGATCTTTGGTCAAATCTCTTTTTGGGGTAGGAATTTTATTTTCAATAGCCTCAATAATATACTCAATATTCACATTTTTCATAGCAGAGACAGGAATTATAGGGGCATCTTCAGCGATTGTTCCCTTGACAAATTGTTTGATTTCTTCATAACTTTTTTTTACTTTTTCCTTATCAACAAGATCGATTTTATTCTGAACAATAATTATATTTTTGATTCCTACTACATCCAAAGCAGTAAGATGCTCATAAGTCTGAGGAGAAGGACATTTTTCATTTGCAGCAATAACTAGAATAGCACCATCAATCAATGCAGAACCAGTCAAAACTACGGCCATAAGACTTTCATGACCTGGAGCGTCTACAAATGATACTGTTCTTTGAATTTCACAATCTTCAAAACATTTAGAACATTTTTTGGTTGTACAATAACTCTTGCATTTTTTACACTTATAGAATGTTACATCAGCATAACCTAATCTAATTGAGATTCCACGCTTGATTTCCTCAGAATGAGTATCTGTCATTTTGCCTGTTAAAGATTGAGTAAGTGTGGTTTTACCATGATCGACATGACCAAATAATCCAATGTTAATTTCTGGAATTTCTTTTGGATTAATTTTAGCAACGAACTTCATCACCTATTTTTTCTCTTCTTTTGGTTTTTCTTTGGATTTCTCTTTAGGTTGTTCCTTTTTTTCTTCTTTAACTGGTTTTTCTACTTTTTCTTCTTTTGGTTTCTCCTTGATTTCCTTAACTTCAGGTTTTTTCTCTTCTTTTGGAGTTTCACCTTCAGTAGGTTTTTCTTCTTTCTTCGCAAACAACTCTTCTAGTTTCTTTGAACCTTCTTTTATGATTTTACAATTAATTTGAGCTATAGTATTGCTTATTGTATTTCCAACAACCATCTTCCTCTTTCTCATACCCTTCTTTTGGGGATGAAAACATGGTGGACCGGAAAGAATTATTTTTTTCTTGACCATTCCATGAACATCAGGATGCATTGGGAATCCATCTTTATCAGTTCCCCCAGTTATAGTAATTTCATAACCTTTTAATCCAATTAAATCTCCATTAAACTTATCTCCAATTTTTTTACCAACTAATCCAACGACTTCATTCTGATCCTTTTCAACCTTATAACTCTTTCTAGTCTTCGGATCTGCAATCACAAACTTAAACATAGCCATATTATCACCATTTAATTAATTCTCTATGATTTAGAAGATTTAAAATTAATAAGTGTTTGCCAAATCTAAAATTTAGTTTTTTTCTCAAAAAGATATCTTTAAAAGTCTTAAACTTACTAAATCGATGGATTAAAATGCCAGAAGTAGCGTATGCACACGTAAATGTAGATCCTGTTTATTTTGGAATATTTTATTCTGGAAGAGAAAGTCCTTACAAAATAATTGCAAAACTTACAAGAGCGAGAGATGATACTACTTTTCTAAGTAGAACTTTTCTAAATAGATGTCCTCAAAATGCTACCAGTATTCTAGTTCAAGGGCATCAAAATGATATAAATCTATTAAATTATCCTGGGAGCCATTCTGTAGAAACTTTAATATTATATCTTTTTTATGAAAGTAAAAAAAGAAAAGTAGTGATTCAAAAAGAAATGCCTCCAGTAGAAGGTTTAACTTTATTGGGTGTTCTAACTTCATCTAAAATAAATCCTTGGGAATATTTGAGGATATCTGATGAAAAAGAATATAAAAGACATCTTAGTTTAAGACTCAGAAAATCACAAAAAGGATTTTATTTCAATCCTGAATTAGTTTTACAAGAAGATGAACATAATCCAAGTTTTTATGCAGAAATATTTGATGGTGTTCATAGATATGCATCTGATAAGGTTGAACTACTTTAATTTTTCACAAAAATATTTAACAACTTCATAATAACTATTCTGGCTTAACTTGATAATTTTCCTAATTTGTTTCTCATCATGCCCTGATCTTAACTTTAGCAACTCTTTCAGAACTTTATTAGCATTCTCCTTTACTATCTCAGGAACCTCTATTCTTGACAAGTCTTGTAGATATTCATACCACTTGATATTAAACATTTTGAATGTTATCCAACTATTGTTTAATCCAAGATAGGTAAGATAAGCATTATCCAAAACATGTTTCTGATCATGTTTTAAAGCATTTTTAATATCAGATTCTGTATATTTTATTTTTCTCGCATCGCTTAATGTAGATTTATAATTTTCATACAATTCTTCGTCAAAACCAAAACTCATCGCCCGGCTGTTGGCTAGAACATCTTTGATAAGTAGAACCGTTGTAGTTGTAACTCGGATAAATGATACTAGCAGTCTCTCTCGTGTAAATGGATTTATTTCTTTATGTTTTTCCAATAGTCGAATAACATTATTTCCTGATTTGTCTATTTCATCTTCCAACTTATCTTCTATTCCATCTAATTTGTTTAGCAAATGCATTAACTCATGGGCAAATAATCCTTGAATAGCATCATAATCCATTTTCTGGAAGATTTTTTCATTAACGTTGAGCATGATTATAGGGGTTGTTCCTTTTTTCCAATAAGTAAAACTTGGGGCATTCTCGGTTATCCACTCTCGAATTTCTCCATGTCTTTTCAACTTGATAGAAGATAATATTTTTTTACTGATCTTAACTGGATTTTTTGTTACATAGATTTCAATTTTCTCAATATTTTTTACATGAGCACGTTTGTTGAATTCCTTTAGAACAGAGGTTATAGCATTAGATATTTGCCTGGCTTGTTTTCCTTTGACTTCCATGTGTTTTATTATTTGAGACATGAATATTATTTGGATTTCATTTAATATATTCTTAAGAAACTAAATGTCATCTTCTAACACTCTTTCAAAAGGATGGTTTCGGCAATCTTTAATCGTATCATAAACTATTAGTGTCACAGTTTTCTTAACATGATCAAATTTTTGGAATTGTTTTATTAGTTTAGATAATTCTATTCTATCCCTGACTAAAACTTCTATTAAAATATCATGATTTCCAAACAAGTAGTGTGCTTGGGATATTTGCTTACACCTTTTAAGAAATGTATTTATTTTTTGCCTTGACTGGCTTCTTGGTTCTATAGTCATAAGTATGTATGATTTAAGTTTTATCTCCATTTTCTCTGAATCAAGATTAACTGTAAAGTCTTTAATTAAACCCTGTTTTTTTAATGATTTTATCCTACTGAACACAACTTGCCTGCTCATGTGGCATACTCTACCTAATTTTGAGAAGTTTTGTCTTCCATTCTTTAGCAACTCCAAGAGTAGTTGTTTATCTTTGGGTTTGAGTTTCATATTTACAATTAGTGAAATTAAAGATATGAAATTAACATTTGTAAAAAAAATTTTATTAAAATAATATATTTTGCCAGATTAGAAAAATAATCCTTTGATAAAAGTAAAATAGGAGGTTGATTAAAATTACTAGTGTTTTACATACATCTGAAGATCAAATTTCAAGAGATCAAATTCCATATACAGTGAATGGTGTTATATCTCCTTGTTATTGTTGTCCCCCACAAAATTTAGAATTTGAAGAAACAGTAACATCTATAGATCGTGGAGAACCAGGTTATAGAGTAGAAGGATTCAAAGTAACATCAACTAGAAATCCTATGAATCCTGTAATGGATTGATCTTTGCACCTACCCAAAACAAATAAATACTAAAAATTCCTAGATTACTGTGAGGAATATGCCTGGTGAAATAGTTTGGTTTGCCAAAGTCGGCTAGAAAGGTTTTGTTAATTTTGTCTAGTTCTTCCTCGATGTTAACTCAAAGAGAGATTCAAGGTTCAACTGGATTATCTATTCGTTCTATAAAAGGATCATTAATGCTTCTCAAGAAAAAGAACTTTGTTGAAGAATTAGTTGTTCTTCAGGATATGCGATGTAAAGCGTATCGATTAGGAGGTGTAATTTATGAAAGGTGAATGTATTTGGTATAATAGGAGGTTTAGGACCTAAAACAACATGTAATTTTTATTTGAATCTTTGCTCAAAATTCAGAAAGAATTGTGATTCATACCCATCAATAATAATAGATAATGTTTCTTTTCCATGTAAGTTAGAAAGAGAAATAATACAAAAATCTAAAGAAGAAGAATTATTGCCATTTCTTAAAGAAAGTATCAGAAGACTCAACAAAACCCAAGTAGATTTTATAGTAATTCCTTGCAATACTGTACATATTTTTATAGATGAACTCAGAAAAGAATCTTCAGTTCCTATTTTAAGTATCATAAAGGAAACTATTGACTTGATTAAAGAAAAAAATTATAAAAAAGTCGGAATACTAGCAACCACAAAAACAATAGATAGCAAGTTATACGAAAATCTAATGAAAGAGAATAATATGCAAACTATTTTGCCTACAAAAAATGAACAGAAGGAAGTTGCGAGAATAATAATTAAAATTTTAGAAAACAAGATTTCAGAAAAAGAGAGAAATTCACTGAGAAAAATTTTTGAAAAACTTATACTTAGAGGATCTGAAGTAATAGTTCTTGCATGCACAGATCTCCAATTGTTAATAAAACAAGAAGATTTTGATATTGAAATAATAGATACTCTTGAAGTTTTGATTGATTCTACTTTTAAAAAAATGATAAGAGGTTATGAAAAATGAGAAGAATAGGTGAATATCTTTGGAGAGATAAGAGATAGAATAAGTGGTCCAGAGAGAACATTTGTTGTTGAAAGTGTGGAAAGGGGCGAAGAAACCACTAGGAAAGTATATGTTTTAGTTGGTGGTAGTACTTGGTTAGGACATATTTCTTATTCTCGTGAAGTACCAGTGAGATTAGTTTACATTAAATTGAATGCAGATGGAATAGAACATGAAATTGATACAACAGTAAAATCATATGTCCTAGGAGAATCATTTGATGGACTTGTTTCACTACAACTTGAAAGACTTGAACAGATGGTAGGGAGAACAGTTAAGATAAGAGCAAAAGAACCATATGACTCAACTTTGGAGAAGTTAGCAAGAAGAGGATGATTTCTCCCTTCTTTTTTATTTTTTAAAATCTAAAGTGATAACCATGACATTCATCGAGAAAAAGATCAAAAAACTCTTAGAAGACAAAAAAATAAAATGCGAAGAATTCAAACACGAACCAGTCTATACATGTGAAGTAGCAAAAAAAGTTGTAGAAATGATTCCAAATAGTACAGGAATAAAAAATCTACTTCTTGAATCAACTGAGAGAAAATTTGTAATCGCGCTATGCCCAGGAGATAAAAAAATTAAAACAAGTAAGTTAGCAAAACTTGAAGGAACAAAAGAACTCAGACTAGCAAAATCAAGAGATGTTGAAAAAATAGTAGGTTGTCCAATAGGATGTGTTCCTCCATTCGGTCATAAGAAGCAAATAAAAACTTACATTGACAAACAATTACTAGAATCAGAATACCTATATTTTAATCCGGGAAACCATTCGAAAACAATCAAAATCCAAGCAAAGGATTTACTTAAGTTAATTGAAGATCCAATATTATATGAGTGATACTATGCCAGAGTTTGTTGTAACACCATGGGAAGTTAAAGGAAATGTAGATTATGATAAGTTAATCAAAGATTTTGGTACTGAGAAAATTAATGAAAAATTGTTAGAAAGAATCAAAAAACATACAAACGAACTTCATCATTTTTTACGAAGAGGTATCTTCTTTTCACATAGAGACATGAACTGGATCTTAGATGAGTACGAGAAAGGTAATAAATTCTACCTATATACTGGTCGAGGACCTTCTGGTAAAACACATATGGGACATATTATACCATGGATATTCACAAAATGGTTACAAGATAAATTTGATGTGGATTTATGGTTTCAGATGACAGATGATGAGAAATTTTTATTTAAAGAGAAATTAACGATTGAAGATACAAATAGCTTAGCATATGAAAATGCTTTAGATGTAATTGCATTAGGATTCAAACCAAAGAAAACTCATATATTCTCGGATATTGACTATGCAAAAACACTTTACAAACAAGCACTAAAAGTAGCGAAAAAAATAACAGCTTCTACGGCAAAAGCAGTTTTTGGCTTCAAGAACGAAGATAATGTTGGAAAATATTTTTTTACGTCTGTTCAGAGTGTACCAGCATTTCTACCATCTGTACTCTCAGGAAAAAACATTCCTTGCCTTATTCCTTATGCTATTGATCAGGATGCACATTTTCGTGTGTGCCGAGATATTCTCCCAAAATTAGGTTATTATAAACCTGCTGCTATCCACTGCAGATTTTTACCAGGACTTGCAGGAATGTCAGAAGACGGGAAGATGTCTTCATCAGAAGAATCAACATGTATTTTCACCACAGATGGTCCAGAAGTAGTTAAGAAGAAGATTATGAAATATGCATTTTCTGGTGGAGCAAGAAATATTGAAGAACATAGAAGACTAGGAGGAAATCCTGATGTTGACGTATCTTATCAATGGTTAACATTCTTTGAGGAAAGTGATGAGAA
>Ga0066637_10003260_pt1 | contig 10900 bp, 6 predicted proteins | sample CryGeyCG2014_020_FD_62737 | JGI IMG/M metagenome (GOLD analysis project Ga0066637, IMG submission 62737) | Groundwater microbial communities from aquifer - Crystal Geyser CG08_land_8/20/14_0.20 | ecosystem: Environmental > Aquatic > Deep subsurface > Groundwater | place: USA: Utah: Grand County...
CCGGCCACGAAAGGGGCAAAAGTGCGGATAAATGGCATGAAGCGGGCCAGTATTATAGTTTTGCCCCCATGTTTATGAAAGAATTTTTGGGTTTCTTTTATATGACTTTCGTCTATAGGAATTCTTGGATGGGCAACAATTTTTTTGCCGAAAAAATAGCCAATCCAATAATTAGCCGTGTCTCCAAGAATGACAGCGACTGATAAAAGAAAAAATAACACCCAAATGTTTAAAGAACCTAAAGCGGCAAAAGCTCCGGCGGCAAAAAGAAGTGAATCGCCGGGTAAAAAAGGGGTAAAAACTAACCCTGTTTCCATAAAGATAATAAGAAATAAAATAACGTAGGTGGCAATTCCGTAAGTAGAAATAATCTGTCCCAAATGCACGTCAATATGAATGATAAAGTCAATCAAGAACTTGATAATATCCATCTGAACATTATAGCTATTAAATTAATAAAAAGTATTATAAAATTAAAGGTTTATGTTTAAGTTGAAAAGCTTGATACCGTATTTTTTCGACCGCCTCACCCCAAAGGGGCCCCAGGCGATTGTCTCAAAAATAGGTATCTGCGCTTTTTTAATATATATTCTCTATGTTTAAATTGAAATCTTCGTTTAATCCTACCGGGGATCAGCCGCAGGCAATTGAGAGATTAATTGCCGGGATTAAAATGGGAATGAAGAACCATGTACTTCTTGGTGTCACCGGTTCAGGTAAGACTTTTACTTTGGCTAATGTGATCGCCAAAACAAATTTACCGACTTTAGTTATTTCTCACAATAAAACTTTAGCCGGCCAGCTTTATCAGGAATTCAGGGATTTTTTTCCGGAAAATGCCGTCTCTTATTTTGTTTCCTATTATGACTACTATCAGCCGGAAGCTTATATGCCCGCATCAGACACTTATATTGAAAAAGAAGCCCGGATTAACGAGTTGATTGATAAGCTACGTCTTAAATCAACGACCAATATTTTAACCCGTAAAGATGTAGTGGTCGTTTCTTCAGTTTCCTGCATTTATAATATTGGTTCACCGGTAGAATATGGCCGTTTTATTTTAGAGTTGGAGATCGGACAAAAGATTGAAACAAAAAAGATTACTCGTCGTCTGATTGAGCTACAGTACGATCGGAGTGAGTTTGATTTTAAAAGAGGAACTTTTAGAATCAGGGGAGATAGAATTGATATCTATCCAGCCTATGAAGATATTGGCTACCGCGTAATAACAGACCATAGTATTGTCAAAAAAATAGAAAAGTTTGAACCCTTAACAGGAAAAATAATTTGTAATTCGCAATCCGTTAATCCGTTAATTAATTTAATTATTTATCCTGCCAAACATTATTTGATGGATCCGGAGGTTTTTAAGAATGTCGAACAACAGATAAGAGATGATTTAAAAAAAGAAGCTGAAAAGTTGAAAAAACAAAATAAATTAGTGGAGATGCAAAGATTGGTCCGCAAAGTTAACTATGATTTGGAAATGATCAAAGAAGTCGGTTATGTCAACGGCATTGAAAACTATTCCCGCTATTTTGACGGAAGAGAAATCGGTGATCCTCCTTACAGTTTAATCGATTATTTTAATGAAGCTTACGGTGATCAATGGCTTTTGTTTATTGATGAGTCACATATGACAGTTCCGCAAATCAGAGGTATGTTTAATGGTGATTTTTCCCGAAAAAAAACTTTAATTGAGTTTGGTTTTCGACTGAAGGCCTCATTCGATAACCGACCATTAAAATTTGAAGAATTCTATCCAAAGGCATCAAAGATAATCTATGTTTCGGCTACTCCAAACGAGTGGGAGTTAGAAAAATCTAAAATAGTCGAGCAGTTAATTCGTCCAACCGGGATTATTGAACCGGAAATAATTATTAAGCCGGCTAAAGATGAAGTTCAAGATTTAATTATTGAGATTGGAAAAAGAGTTAAAAAACATGAAAAAGTGTTAGTGACGACTCTGACGAAAAAAATGGCCGAAGATTTATCAGTGTATTTAAAAGAAAAGAAGATTAACGCGGCTTATCTTCACAGTGATATTAAAACTTTGGAAAGATCCAATATTTTGGAAAATCTAAGAAAAGGCAACTTTGATGTTTTAATCGGCGTCAATTTACTCAGAGAAGGATTGGATTTGCCTGAAGTGACACTAGTTGCAATTTTGGATGCGGATCGAGAGGGATTCCTTAGATCAAGGACTTCTCTTATTCAGACAATGGGCCGGGCAGCGAGAAATATTACCAGTCAGGTGATTATTTATGCTGATATAATGACCGAGTCGATAAAACAGGCGAGGAAAGAGATTGAAAGAAGACGAAAATACCAAATAAAATATAATACTAAACATAAAATTATACCCAAGACAATCTATAAACCAATCAGGGAGAAAATTATTGAACAAGATGAAAAAAGCTTGTTCTACGATCATGATTTTGACTCAAGATATTTAGATGAAATGAATATTGAAAGCTTGACACCATTTGATAAGAAAAAACTCGTCCGCAAAATGGAAAGAGAAATGAAGAATCAGGCGGAGAATTTGAATTTTGAACTAGCGATTAGGATAAGAGAAAAAATCAAGGAAATAAATGAAGAAATAAGGAAATAATAAAATAAAAAAATAAATGTCTGAATAATCAAATGTATAAATTTACTAATTTGTTTATTTTTTCATTTAATCATTTATTTAATTATTTGCTTATTTGTTTATTTGATTATTAAAACATATGGATTTCATCAAGATACGAGGTGCTCGTCAGCACAATCTAAAAAACATCAATGTCGATATTCCCAAGAATAAGTTGGTTGTCATTACCGGTATTTCCGGATCGGGAAAATCTTCTTTAGCTTTTGACACTATTTATGCTGAGGGACAACGACGCTATGTTGAATCTTTATCTGCCTATGCCCGCCAGTTCTTAGGGATAATGGATAAACCCGATGTTGATTTAATCGAAGGTTTATCACCATCAATTTCCATTGATCAAAAAACAACCTCACATAACCCGCGCTCAACCGTTGGCACGATTACGGAAATTTCTGATTATCTGCGCTTACTTTTTGCCCGGGTCGGACATCCTCATTGTCCCAACTGTGGTCGGGAAATAGCCAAAATGTCAGTTGATGAAATTGTCGAAAAACTTTTTACTGAAATTTTAAAACAGGTTCAGAATGACAAAACTAAACCAAGACAATTTGACATTATGTCTCCAATTGTCCGAGATAAAAAAGGCGAATTCAAGGACCTTTTTGACAACCTGCAAAGTAAAGGATATCAAATAGTTATTATTGACGGTAAAGAAAATAATCTGTCAGATGATATTAATTTAATTAAAACCAATAAACATGATATCAATGTATCGATTGATCGATTAATCGCTACAAATAAAGATTTAAAACAGCCGCTTTTTTTGGCCAACTTCAAATCCAGACTGAGAACGGCTGTCGAACAATCTCTGAAACTTTCCGATGGATTAGTCATCATTAAAACTGATAATAAAGAACATCTTTACTCGGAAAAATTTTCCTGTCCGGTTTGTAATCTGTCTTTACCGGAAATCGAACCAAGAATGTTTTCTTTTAACTCTCCACTTGGGGCTTGCGAAAACTGCCGGGGAATCGGAACAATTTTTGCCGTTGATCGCGACTTGATTTTAAATAAAAATCTTTCCATTCTTGAGGGTGGGATTCTACCTTTTAACAAACTATTTTTTCATGAGACCTGGTATGTCCGTTTAATCAAGCAAGTTTGTGAAGAAGAAGGGATAGATTTAAATAAACAAATAAACCTGCTTACAAATAAACAAATAGATATCCTTTTAAAAGGGACCAGCAAGATTTATAAAGTTAATGGTACTAACCGCTATGGACGGCCGACGATCATAACTGAAAAATTTACCGGGATTATAGTTGAGCTGGAGCGAAGATATGTAGAGACTCAAGGCGATTATGCAGGGATATTTGGAATCAAAAAATATATGCGTGAGGAAACCTGTCCAAAGTGTAAAGGGCAACGACTAAAACCGGAAATTCTGGCAATCACGATTGATAAATTTAATATTGCCAAGATTTCCGATCAATCAATTGATAATTTAACTGATTATTTTAAGGGAAAGTTAGAAGCGATTTTATCGGTTTTTGAAAAACAAATTGCTAAACCGATCATTAAAGAAATTTTAACCAGGTTGAATTTTCTGAATAATGTTGGTCTATCGTATTTAACAATTAGCCGCAGGGCGGGAACATTATCCGGTGGAGAACTACAGAGAATAAGATTAGCTTCCCAGATTGGCAGCGGGCTAACCGGCGTTCTTTATGTTTTGGACGAGCCATCAATCGGTCTTCATCCAAAAGACGTTGCCTCTCTAATTACCACTTTAAAAAATCTTCGCGATCTGGGAAATAGTCTGATTATTGTTGAACATGATCGGGAGACGATGGAATCATCTGATTATTTAATTGAACTGGGAGAAAAAGCCGGTAAGGACGGAGGAAAAATAATCTTCTTCGGCAATCTAACTGATATGAAAAAATCAAAAACATCTTTAACCGGTCAGTATTTAACCGGAAAAAAAATTATTAAGGTAGGGGATAACGGATATATCCGTCCCGTACAAATTAATCATGGACAATTAATATTTGCTGGAATCACCCATAACAATCTAAAAAATATCAATATCAAAATACCTTTAGGTAATTTAATTGGCATTACCGGAGTTTCCGGATCAGGAAAATCTTCTTTGGTGACCGAAACAATCTATCCGGCTTTAAAATATTATCTGGACGGTTATTATCAGGATAAAATTGGTGAGTTTAAAAAGATCGAGGGCTATCAATATCTTGATCGAGTTCATCTGGTTGATCAATCGCCGATTGGTCGGACACCCCGTTCTAACCCGGCTACTTATATTGGATTTTTTGATGAAATTAGAGAGATTTTTGCCTCAACCATTGACGCTCGGGAACGAGGGTTTGAAAAAGGCCGATTCTCTTTTAATATCAAAGGCGGCCGCTGTGAAAAATGCCAAGGGGCCGGAGTTTTAAAGATTGAAATGCAGTTTTTAGCCGATGTTTATGTTATTTGTGATGTTTGTCAGGGTAATCGTTATAACAAAGAAACCCTTGAGGTAAAGTATAGGGACAAGAATATTTATGAAGTTTTAAAGATGACGATTGATGAAGCTCTGAATTTTTTTAATAGTCATTTTAAAGTATTTTCAAAACTAAGTTTTTTGCAAAGGACCGGTTTAGGCTATCTGGAATTAGGCCAGCCAGCACCAACTTTATCCGGGGGAGAAGCACAGCGGTTAAAATTAGCTAATGAACTATCAAGGCGCGATACGGGTCGAACGATCTATATTCTTGATGAACCGACGACCGGTCTCCACTTTTATGATATTGAAAAACTACTTCAGGCAATTAATGAATTGGTTGATCGAGGTAATACGGTAATCGTTATAGAACACAATCTTGATGTCATCAAAAACTGTCAATATATTATTGATCTAGGACCGGAGGGAGGAGATAAAGGTGGGAAAATTATTTATCAAGGAGAGATAAATGGTATTCTTAAAGAAAAGGAATCTTATACGGGAGAGTATTTAAGAAAGTTATAAGTTAAAAGTCAAAATGCAAAAGTTAAAGTCAAAACTAAAAAGTTTTTTAAATACTTTTAACTTTTTACTTGTATTTTTGACTTTTGCCTTTTTACTTTTGCCTTTTTCTGGCGTTCTTGCCGCTGAGTTCAAGACCGACTATCAAGTGGAATACAATCTTTCTCAATCACAGGATTCTTTAAGTTCTCAGGTTGATTTTAGGATAAGAATCACTAATTTAAGAAGCGACATCTATGTCAATAAATTTGCTATCAGTTTTCCCAACACTTTTTCAATTACCAATCTTAAAACTTCAGATGATAATGGATTTATTACACCAAAGATAATTATCGATGAAAATAAAACTAAGATAGAGTTGGAATTTTCAAACCCAGCCGTTGGAAAAGATTCAATCAATACTTTTTTTTTAAACTTTGATCAAGCCAATCTATTTAAAATCAATGGTAAAGTTTGGGAAGTGATTTTGCCGGTGATTGAAAATACCGGCAGTGAGTCTTATCAGGTAACAGTCAATCTGCCGGAGGCAACCAGTAAAAAAATTTCCATCGCTAAACCAAAACCTGACTTGGTTTCCGAAAACAAAATAATCTGGAATAATCCAAAAACAAAAACAATTTATGCTGTGTTTGGTGACAGTCAAGTCTATCAAACTGAGTTGACTTATAATCTGAAAAATGAGCAAATATATCCAATCATGACCGAGATTGCTTTTCCACCCGATACGGTTTTTCAAAAAACCTTTATTCAGTCAATTAGTCCGACGCCGGAATCGGTTTATCAAGATGAGGACGGTAACTATCTAGGAAAATATTTCCTTAAACCTTTGGAAAATAAAACCATAACTTATAAAAGTTTTATTCAGATTTATGCCCAATCAAGAGATGAAGTAGCTCCAGTCGTGAGAGGAGCGATTAATCAACAAAAAAATTATCTTCTGACCGCAAAAAAATACTGGCAGATAAGTCAAATAGATAAGATTAAAAACCTTACTCAACCGAAAGAAATTTATGATTTTGTCACCAACACTCTTCAATATAACTATAAAAAACTTAACTCTCAAAATAAACGTCTTGGAGCGGACCTTGTTTTATCTAATACAGATCAAGCAGTTTGTATGGAGTTTACCGATCTTTTCATCGCCATAGCCCGCGAAAAAGGAATTTATAGCCGGGAAATACAAGGTTATGGTTTTTCTTTGGATCCAAAACTCCAACCATTATCTTTATCATCTGATATTTTACATGCTTGGCCGGAGTACTATGATTTGAAAGTTGAAAATTGGATAGCGGTTGATCCAACTTGGGGAAACACTTCGGGAATTGATTATTTTTCCTCGTTTGATCTCAATCACATAGCCTTTGTTATTCATGGAAAAAATTCGGACTATCCCATGCCGGCCGGGATGTATAAAACTGAAAACTCCCGCGATGTTTCCATTAAACCGGTTGTCACGGATCCGGTGGAAAAAAAGGAAATTGTTATTGAAGGAATTGATTTTCCAACAACGATTTCCGATGAAAAAACTTATCAAGGGAAATTTATTATTAAAAATAATGGCAATAGTTATCTTTGGCAGGTTCCGATTGAGGTAAAAGCAAAAAATATCACTATTACAAAAGGAAAGCTTATCATTCCGGTTTTGGCTCCCTTAGAAAAAAAATCGATTAATTTTGATTATTCTTCGAGCGAAAAAAATAAAAGAGTTCAGGGAATATTGATGATTAATGTTTTACAAAAACAACTTTTAGAGCAAAAAATTAATATTATTCCTTTTATCTATACTTTAATAATCAAAATTTTTGCCATTCTTCTCGGATTATCAATTTTATTTTTAGTTTACAGATTAGTCAGAAAAATAAAGCGTCATGATTACTAGAAAACAAATAGAACAGCTTCCAAGTACCATAGGTATTTATTTGTTTAAAAAAGACAGGGAGATTAATTACATTGGCAAGTCGGTTAACATTAAAGCCAGAGTCTCTTCTCATTTAGAAAACGCAAAATTAGACAATAAAGAAAGATTAATTATCCATAATTCTAATACGATTGAGACGATAACGACCGAATCAGAGTTTAAAGCGCTAATTTTAGAGGCAAAATTAATTAGAAAACTTCAGCCAAAATACAATTCGATTTGGAAAGATGACAAAAGCCCTCTTTATATCAAAATCACAATCAAAGATGAGTTTTCTAAAGTCGTAATAACACGAAAAGAAACTGATAAACAAAATTTGTACTTTGGTCCATTTTCATCAGTTAGGATGGTTGAAAAAATTATCAATGATATTAGGCGGATTACCCCGTTTTGTACACAGAAAAAAATCAGTAAAAAAGCTTGTTTTTATTCAAAGATAGGATTATGTAATCCTTGTCCGAATGAAATTAAAAATATAAATGAAAAAAAACAATATAAAAAAAATATTAATCAGGTTATTTCAATTTTAAACGGTAATGTAAAAAAAATTATAAATGACTTTAATAAACGATTAAATGTTTTGATAAAAAATAGCAACTATGAACGAGCAATTATTATTCGCAATAAAATTTTTAGATTTAACCAACTGTTACATTTAAAAGACGATTCATCGTTTACTATAAACAACATCGAAAATAATTTGGAAGAAATGCGTGTTATTTTAAAAAAATATTTTACTCAGTTAATTAAATTGGATCGGATTGAAGCCTATGATATTAGCAATTTAGGGTTGAACCAGGCGGTTGGTTCAATGGTGGTAATGAAGAATAGTCAGATTGATAGAGGCGAGTATCGTCGTTTTAAAATCAAGCAGAAGGGCTTGAGGTCTGATTTTGACCGACTTTCAGAGGTAATCAAGAGACGATTAAAACAATCATGGCCGGTTCCCGATCTAATGATTGTTGACGGTGGTCGGCCCCAAATCAAAACTATCATTAAAATTTTTCAAGAAAACCAAATCAATATTCCACTCTTGGGGATTGCTAAAAATCCTGACCGCGTAATTGTTGGCGTTGGGGAGTTGCCTAATCTATTTTTAAAAAATGACAGCAAAGTTTTAAACGTCATTAGATTGCTTCGTGACGAATCACACCGCTTTGCCCGCAAGTATCATCTGTTTTTAAGAAGCAAGGACTTTTTGATATAATGATCTGTATGAATGAGACAAATTTGGGAGCAGAATTCCTCCAAAAAAAGTATAAATTGAACACTGATCCTGGAGTTATAGCAACTGCGAAAAAAACAAGAATCTCCGAACACAATTATCAAACTAGAATTCAAAATTATCTTGATAGACTAAGCCATCTTATTAGTCCTCAACCATTGGAAGGTCATCCTAATTTTGACAGAAAACAAAGAAATCTCAAGATGCTCAAATGTTCCCTTTACGAGCAAATTATCATAAAACCAAAAGAGATACCTGAGGGTTATTTTCAATCCATCATTCAAAGACATGAAGAGGAAGGACGTCCGATTGAATCTATCCCTGATGAAATAAAAAAAGACCTGGCTGATACCTTGATTAAAGATCAGATAGTATCATTGGATACTTGGATTGATTATCTATCATCGCCTGATGCTAAATATCCCGACTGGTTCAAATATTATGCGCTTCGGAGTGTTCTTGTCATGGGAAGATACGATAAAGGAAAGAAAAAGTTTATGGAAAGATCAAAAACTGGAAAAAGCGTATCTCAATTTCCAGAACTGATCCGAGATGCCCTTTCTTTTGTCTCTGACGCGGTTGTTGCCAAACAAACAGGCACATTAGCGATTTGAAATACGGATACGGAATTAAACCCGAAGAAAAAGCAGAATTTGAAGCGCTATTAAAAGAAGGAAATCCTAATTTTTCCAAACTTTATGCCTGGGCAATCGACAAAATCACCCCTATTTCAGAAGAACTATTACAACAAACCAAAGGACAGTGGGTAAAATATCCAAAAGGCTCCGACGCACAAAAAGTAGTTGATGCCTTGGCTCAATATGGAACTGGCTGGTGTATTCGTGGAGAAGGAACAGCAAAAAATATTTAGAAACAAGTGATCTTGAGATTTATTACTCTTTGGACGGTAATAATAAGCCATTGGTCCCGAGGATAGTCATTGTTACCAAAGATGGAAGGATAGACGAAGTCCGCGGAGTGGCTGAACAGGAACACTGGGATCCGTATATTACCGATATAATTGAGCAAAAGTTAATTAAATTGCCAGACGGTCAAAAGTTTAAAAAGAGGGTTGCCAATATGCAAAAGATGACGGCAATTTATCATAAGTCCTTCTCGGTCGATAGAAAAACCGCAGTCAAAACTTATCTCAATCCCGCCCTAACCAAAGAAGATCTGAGGTTTCTTTATCAGGTTGACGGTAAGATAGAGGGATTTGGTTACCAAATTCCCGATCCCCGCATCACGGAAATTTTAGCAAAGAGAAATGTTGAAGAAGACATGTTAGTAATTTTTGATTACGATAAAAACCAGATTGCCAAAAATACAAAAGAAATTAATCAAAATACCAAAGCCTATGTTGGACCACTGGAAACAAGCGTTTTTGATAAACTTTCCAGATACAAAATCGAACATATCTACACCTCATTTCCTGAAGGGCAAATCAGATTGGATAGTATCGGTATCGGCGGAAAATCAGCTCAACAATTAGAAAGAGAAATAGAACAAATAGGGAAAATCAGTCCTTATGCTAAAGATATGCTTCATAGCCGTGATTTTACCACTCTTAAAGATCCTACTTCTTTGGTAATAGTGCGCTTGAAAGTAAGAGATCTTGGCTTTAATGAATGGAAAACTACGGATCAAATTTATAAACGTGCACAAGAACTTGGTCTTGATCTATGCCCGGCCGAAGTCGGACCCCATCTTCGTTTAAAAGATAAAGACAAACCAATGAATGACTGGTGTTATGTTGGAATGAAACAAATTGCTGACTCTGATGGCAATCCGAGCGTCTTCCTGCTGGCACACGATGATGGCGGTTTGTGGTTGTACGGTGGTTGGGCTAAGCCTGGCCACGGGTGGCGTCCTGGCCTTGAGTTTGTCTTCAGTCTTCGCAAGCAAACTTAATTTCTTAGTTCCTTGTATAGCTTTTTAATATTGTTTCTTTGACACTTTGTTTTTTTCACGAAATTTTTTTGTTATACTCAATAAGATTGGTCAATTCGAACGGATACGTCTTTTCGAAACCTTTCCCGAGTTTCCCAAACTCACTTTACTAAAAACTAACTTCTTGATATGACAATCTAAAGTCTGTTTGATTATGGTCTTTTACGTACTAACAGGAGTTAATTAGGA
>Ga0066637_10003261_pt1 | contig 10899 bp, 15 predicted proteins | sample CryGeyCG2014_020_FD_62737 | JGI IMG/M metagenome (GOLD analysis project Ga0066637, IMG submission 62737) | Groundwater microbial communities from aquifer - Crystal Geyser CG08_land_8/20/14_0.20 | ecosystem: Environmental > Aquatic > Deep subsurface > Groundwater | place: USA: Utah: Grand County...
CTAATTCCTGCTGTTTTCTTTGTGTTTCTAAGGCTTTCATTCTTGCATGTCTTTCTGCAATCTTTCTCTTTACAAAATCTAATAATTCTTGCTTTCTCTTTAATTCTTGAGGCAATAATACTCGATGTTCTATTTTAAATTTGGGTTTGAGTAGTTTTAGTTTTTCAGGAGGTCTTGGAGGTTTCACAGGAGACATAATTATATCACTTATTATTATTTAACCTTGATATTTTTTTCTAATTTCTTAATGAAACGGTATAACAGTCAGTCGCTGACTGACTTATTCTATCTTTATAGATTTGATAAAAAAACCTCATATTTTTAAGGATAGTAACACTAAAACCACTCCCAAATTCCATTATAAGTTCAACTGAAAGTGTCTCAAGAAGTTTTTTGCCATATTCTGCTCGTTTTTTACCTTTTTGTTCTTCTTCAACTATCCTTTTTCCAATCTCATAATATGCTTTAAGCATTTCTGTATTTACAGCATTAAAAGCAACATATCGTGCTTTGTGAATAATACTTTTAATTTTGTTTAATAAAGTAAGATCTTCTTTATTTCTAATTATAGGCATTGACTTCTCTGACATACCATATCACTTATTCTTATCTTCTGGTTCTGTGCCGTATTCCCCTAACTTTTCTATTTTCAAAACCTTCACTTTAAATTGAAGAGTTTTACCTGCCAATCTGTGCTGGCAATTTATGTTTTGTATGTTCTTGTTTATGTCATAGCTTTGAAAAATACATTTCTGACCATACATATTGTAAAACACTCCGCCTTGAATATCCTTTGCATTTACATCTTTGCCTGTTTGCTCTTTTACTGCAACCAACACTTTATTGAGGTCCTCTTGAAATTTATAGGGATAATCGTCTACTATGCCATATCCTTCTTCTGGATTTACAATAAATATTTTTTCTTGTCCTTCTGTTGTACCCAAGACTCCTTTTTCAAAGCCTTTAATTACTTTGCCTTCACCAATAACAAAAGTCAAAGGATTGTTTTTGTCAAAAGAAGTGTCTAAAATATTTCCATCAACTGTTAACTCATAATCAACAGTAATTTTATCATTATAATCTGCTAGCTTAACATTATAGTTCAAATCAATTGTGTGTTGCCTATTATAAGTTAACAAAATTGCAACACAAGCAACAACAATCAAAACTATAACAACTATATGGATATAAAAAAATTTCATAAAACCACCTTTTTCTTTTAATATATAAGAAAACTATAATATATAAATCTATAATTAATAATACCATAAATACAGCATAAAGTTAATATTTTTATTATTTCTTATGTTTAATCCCCTTTTTTTAAATGCTCTATTTTCTTCTTTAATTCTCTATTATAGCCTCCTAATTCGCATTGTTTTTTATTGCTTTATAGCAAGTATATCTGTAATCTTATTTTCTTTCAATATTTTTCCTACTTGCCTGGGCTTATATTCATTTTTTTTTGCTATAATACCATAGGTGTTATTTTGCCTTTTGGAATCTTTAATAAAAGCTTTAAAACTTGATTTGTCTTGTTTTGCATTGAAGAAATATAAAAAATAATAATATAAATGTATTCTATGTACATTTATTTAGTGATATTTATGACTCAGTTAATAATTTCTTCTAAGATGATAGAAATTATACAACACTTTCCATAAATAATTGAAGTGATATTTATGGCTAGTGCTAAAAAAGGACCTAAACAACTTGAACTACTTAGAAGAAGAAAATTAAAACCAGCTTCTCCAGAAGTATTAGAAATGGGTCATGAAGCTGGAAGATTAGCATTAGTTCATGCAATTTTTCAGAAATACAAAGTTACTCCTTCAATAGTTGCAATTCATTTGATTCCTGAATTAAGATTAGTTGAACGATTTGTAAATGCAACAAAATCTCTAAGAATACAAGAAGATAGGCTGAGCCACGAAAAACTGGATTGGACAATAAAGCAAGATATAAAGGAGTATATAAACGAAGATGAACATATTATCTCTGAGTGCACAGCTAAAACCAAAAACAGAATATTATTTGATAGTCTTCTTAGTCTTTTATATGATCCTAAAGGTGAACCTAGGCAATTTTTATTGTTGTTAAGAAGAAATTTGCAAAAATACAAACAATATACTGAACAATTTATTTTTCTAGTTACTTTTTTTTAATATCAAGTAGCAGTAGGAGAAAACAATAATCCTGACAAACAACATTTAGGGGTTATATTCGAAGAATTAGAAAAATATACTAAGAAACCCGAACAACTGCCTCTTTTTTAATTACTTTTTAATCATTAGCAATACGCCAATCAATATTATTATCAAACCTAAAAATGGTTGTATTACATTAATTGGTTTTGGCAAAGAAGGAATATACATTCCTACGCCCAATCCTATCAAAAATAAACCTGCTTCATTATTCATATCTTCACCTATTCCAGATATATAACAAAATAGTTATTTATATTTGTTTTGTTCTTTGAAAAAAGCTGTGCCCATCACTAATATTGATGCTCCAGCATCTATTACCAGCGTCTTTATTTCATTATTTATGCCACCATCTGCAATAATTGGCTTTTTGGGAAATGATTCACGTATTGATTTTATTTTAGGTATCATATCAACCATAAACCCCTGACCACCAAATCCTGGTTCAACACACATAATCAATACAAAATCACTTTCTTTTACTGCATCATAAGCCTCTTTAAAACTTGTTTTTGGTTTTAATGCAATTCCTGCAGAACAAAAACTCTTTAGCAATCTTAATTCTTTTATAGGATCAAAAACTGCTTCAAAATGAAAAGATATTTCTTTTGCCCCTACCTTTACAAAAGATTCAAAATATTTTGAGGGATCATTAACCATTAAATGTACATCTGGTTTCAATTTAAAATTAATGCATTTTCCTACTAAATTCGGGGTCATTTTATTCAAAGTGTAATTTGATACAAATTTATTATCCATCACATCTATATGCACTCTATTAGTTGCCCTAAGAACTTTATTTAATTCTTTATCAATTTTAGAGAAATCTGCTGCCAAAAGCGATGGAGAAACCTCAACCATAGAAATCAATCCAACATATCTAGTCTTCTAATGTGTCTTTCTTCATTTGTGAATTTTGTATTAAGCCAAACATCTACAATCTTTAATACAAGATCCTCACCCAATATCCTTTGCCCAAAACACAAAACATTTGTATCATTGTGTTCTCTAGAAAGTCTAGCTGTTTCTTCGTTCCAACACAATGCTGCTCTTATACCTTTTATTTTGTTTGCAGCAATACTCATTCCAATACCTGTGCCACACACCAAGATCCCTTTTGAATTACTATCTTTTGTAACTGCATTTGATACTTTCTTTGCAAAAATAGGATAATCTACAGAGTCTTCAGAATGTGTTCCAAAATCTTTGATTTCAAATCCTTTTTTAACTAAATGGTTTTTTATCTTCTCTTTAAGTTTAAAACCACCATGGTCACTAGCAATATAAATTGTCATAATAAGATAACTGTTAAGTTTAATAAATCTTTTTGCTAAAAAGTAATACTGTTTTAAGCTATATTTATATAGTGGGATTGCCAATATATTTATAGTTATAATATAAATAACAATATATAAATTGTGCTGTCTAGTGTGTAAATTGTGTGAGAGAATGGAATTAGAACAATTAAAAGGGATTAAAGAGTATTTGCCAGAAGAACAAGAAATCAGAGAGTATATTCTGGATGTATTGAAAAAGAATTTCAAGAAATACGGCTTTAGACCTATTGAGACAAGCATATTGGAAGCTTATGAAATTGCAGCAAGCAAATATGCTGGCGGCGAAGAAATATTAAAAGAAACTTATCAGCTAACAGATCAAGGCAAAAGAAAATTGTGCTTAAGGTATGAACTGACATTCAAAATGGCAAAACTAATTGCTGAAAACCCAACTCTAAGACTGCCTCTAAAGAGATATGAAATAGGAAAGGTATTTAGAGACGGACCAGTAAAAAGTGGAAGATTAAGAGAATTTACTCAATGTGATGTTGATGTTGCAGGAATAAAGAGTCCTGCACAAGATGCAGAAATAATTGCGTTGATTTTTGATGTTTTTAAAGACCTTCAATTACCTGTTTATGTTGTAATTAATAATAGAAAACTTTTATTTGGCTTATTTGAAACCTGCAATGTAAAAGAAAAAGATTTTATTAATGTTGCTTTATCTTTAGATAAATTAGAAAAAACCTGCCAGAAAGATGTTGAAAAAGAATTAAGAGAAAAAGGAATTAAAGAGCAAAGTATTGATGCCTTGTTTGATTTATTAGCAGGACAAAAAGATATTAAAGATAATTTTAAGAAACTAGAATTTTTAAAAAGCAAATGTGGAAATAATTTATTTGATGAAGGCTACAACGAATTATTACTAATTTTTGATTGTCTAAAACTACAAAATATAAAAGATGTTTATTTTACACCAACATTGTCAAGAGGTTTAAGTTATTATACTGGCCCAATGTGGGAAGTATATTTAGAAAATAGTAAAATAACTTCTAGTGTTGGTGGTGGTGGTCGTTGGGACAAAATAATACAGGGTTTTTTGCAAAGCGATAGAGAATATCCTGCAACAGGAATGTCATTTGGATTAGATATAATATATAATGCATTATTAGAAAACAAAACCAAACTGACGGGGTTTGAAAGAACTCCAAAAGTATTGATAATTCCATTAGATAAATTAGAGCCTTGCATTGAGTTAGCAACAGAATTGCGCAAAAATAACATCAGTTCAAGTATTGCATTTGAAGATAAATTAAGCAAAGCATTAGATTATGCAAACAAAGAAAAAATCCCTTTTGTAATTGTTGTTGGCAAAAAAGAAATTGAATCAGAAGTATTTGGTTTAAAAGATATGCAAAGTGGAAAAACAAATAACCTGACAACAAAAGAAATTATAAAAGAATTAAAATAATTTTATTTTTTTCCTAAAAATTTGATGATTTCTTTTGCAAACTTTTCAGCACTTGGTGGCCCATTTGCTGTAATTAAATTTCCATCAACAACTAATTCTTTATCAACAAAGTCTGCACCATACTGCTCAAGAACTTCCTTTGTGCTTTTTTGATACTCATTATCGGAGCCTACCCAAACTGTTGCTTTTTTGTTTTTGAGGATGCCTGCTTTTGCTAAAATAGTTGGTGCCCAACATATTGCACAAGTCAACTTGCCCAATTTGTAGGATTGCTCTGCAATTCTTATTGCATCTCTTTTTGCTCTTACACTAGGAGTGCCTGCACCACCAATAAATATTACACAATCATAATCTTGAGGGCTAATCTCTTCCAATATTTTTGATACTTTAAATTCAGCACCAAAAGATCCTTTTGCAATTCCTTTCTGTGTGCTTGCAACATCACACTCTATATTGTTTTGCTCTAGAATCTCTTTTGTTTTAAGAAACTCCACATCTTGAAAATCTCTAAATGCAATTATAAATAATACTCTCATAACATCACCTAGGAATAACAATTAAACCATCTTTTACTTTATCATAAAAAGTATTTGGGTCTGTATCAACAAAAATTACACTGTTAAATTTTACACGTAAAGTGTTAGCAAGGAAATTAGCAACATTAGTATCAGAACTTATCAAAAAAGGATAACCAAAATGTACATCAACACCTATTGCTGCGAAAAAGAAGCCAATAGCTACTGCTTTTTCAGAAATTGGCATTGGACAAGAAATCAAAAAAGGCAATTCAGTTATTTGTTTATTTAGTTTCTGTGCCAACCTTTTGAACACTTCCGCAATTCTTGCATTATTCACACATGAACCCATATGATAAAATCTTTTTCCATCTAACAAACTATTTTTGCCAAATTCAAAAGCCATGCAACCCGAGCACAGAATTAAATAATCTTTACTTAGTTTCTCAAAAGTCTTTACCCAGTTTTGATTTGCTCTTGGATTAACACAACCAACAACACCAATAATGCCTTTTATCTCTTTTTTGCTTAATTTTCTTGCAATATCATCAATATTGATGTTATCTTCTGTAAAGCCAACAGTTACCTCTTTAATTTGAGGATGTTTCTGTTTGAATAATTGCTCTGCATTCTTCCTTCTGTATAGTTTATTTCCTATTGCCATTTTAATTACTGTTTGTGCAATTCTTTTTGCATCATCTTCGTTTCTAACAGGCATGTGTAAGGCATTTTCAATTCTTGCAATTTCACTTGTTGTAACTATTTTTGTGTGATAGCACTCACACAGATCTTTCAAAGAAGGCATTATACATTGAGTATCTACCACTAAAATATCAACAATACCAGAAGCAACAACATCTTCTTGCAACATAAAGTGTGCAGCCAAAGGAACTCCCTGCCTTGCTAACAAAGATGCACCAGTACAACAAACCCCAACTAGATTTACTTCTGGGTAATTTTTTGCTTCTTTTACAATAGCTTGGGCAAACATTGGCTCGTGGCCGTGAATTGCAATATTCACTTTATCAGGATTCAGTACCCCTAAATTTAATTTCCCTTTCTTTATTTCTGGTTTGCCATAATGTTTATCTTCTAATTCTGTTGCAAAATACAAGCCATAATAACCATCAATAATTCCTAATTTCATACACCATTTCAAAACATCAGTATAATCTGAATTTGTTCCCATTGTTGAAGTGTGCAAGGCCTCAGAAATATCTTTAAAATGCTCCATTTTAACTTTGGGTAATATGTTCAAATCATCCCAAAGTTTGTACAAATAATCAGGGCTTTTTTCCTTAATATAATTGTCAGTGAATGTCTCTCCAAAATGATTTAATAAGTGATATGTGTGACCACAATGTGCACTAGCACCACCAGCAGTAAATCTTAAAATATTTCTTGCAACAATTAGATCTTGAGATGCGCCACAAACCCCTTTTTGCTCACTAGTCATTACTCTACAAGGACCCATTAAACAGATCTTACAACAAAAACCTTTTTCACCAATTGGACAAGGCAAAAGTTTCAATCTTTCTGATATTGGTACAAAATCGTTAGGCATAATAGAAATAAGAATACTTATATATAAATTTATTTCATACCATAAGTAACTTTATGTTTCAAAAAACCAGTTTTCGTTTTGTACTTCAAAGTATTTAAAAATTTTTCAATACCTTTGTCAGTTGTTTTCCCATTTACAATGTGATATGTCGCAATTGCCAAATCAGGCAAATATTTAGTCATTGTTTTCTTTGCTCCTTTCAATACAAATAATTCTGATCCTTCTAAATCCATTTTAATAAAATCTATCTGACCTATATTTAGATTTTTTACAATATTATCTAAAGTGTTCACATTTGTTAATTTGTTTTTGTTATTCCCAAAAACAAAAGATGATCCTCTTGATCCTTTTGCACTAAACATCAATTTGGTTTTTTTGCACCACAAGCCAACATTTAATGCAATTACATTTTTCAATTTATTTAATTCAATATTGCTTAGGAGTTTTCTATAACTTACAAGATCTGGTTCTATTGCAATTACTTTGCCTTTAAGACCTAATAGTTTTGATGCGATAATTGTAAAGCAACCTACATATGCACCACAATCAATTACAACATCTCCTTTTTTAGGAAAATAATGTTCAAAATAACCAGACATTATATCTAGGTCTTTATCCAAGTTGTTATATGATTTAAATTTAACTCCTTTGAATTGATATTGTTTTATCTCCTGCATTATATATACAAAAAGAGTTATTTATTTAAACCTGCCCAACATATTACTAATATGATTAAACTAGTAGCTTTTGATTTATGGAACACTTTAGCAGAAATCAAAGGCGGAAGCACAGTTAATGATATTATCAAAGTATTTAAAATAGAAGACAAAAAAGTCTTCAAAAGAAAATTTGAAGAAAATTATCAAACAAGTCTTTGGTTATCAAAGTTTGATGCTTATAAGCAGCTCTGTTTGAACACAGGAATTCCTGCAACTGAGGAAAACATAAAAAAGATGGTTGATGTATCTAACAAGAATCTTCACATAATAGAAATTTATCCACATACGATATCAATGTTACAAACATTAAAGAAATCAGGACTCAAAACAGCACTTGTAACAAATACCAGCAATTTTTCAATAAATCAAATAAAAGAAACCTCCCCATTATTGAAACCTATTGATTTCCCTATTTTTTCATATGATATAGGCAGAGTGAAACCAGATCCTAAAATGTTTAATGCTTTATTGAAAGTATCAAATTGCAAACCTGATGAAATTTTATATGTTGATACAGAAAGAAAAAACATTTTGGTTGCAAAGAAATTGGACATCAATACAATTTTATACAAAGATTTTGAACAATTAAAAAAAGATTTTGTTAAATATGGAATTTTGCTGTAGTATTGTTTTGAAACTATTAAATGAAAATTAAGGGAACATATGTGTTTATAATACTGAAGAATATAATTTAATTTCTTATCAATATAATGAATAGGGTGATTTAATGGTTAAAAAGAAAATAAAAAGAGATATTAAAAAAGAACCAGTAATCAATAAAGATTATATTAAAATTTGCCCTAATTGTGGAAGCAAAGATATTAGATATTATACTGATGATTATAGAAGACAATATATATGTAATATTTGCAGTTATTTCGCAAATGAATTCCCCGAAATAAAAAGATCACAATATAACAAATTTGTATCAAAACTTAAAAAAATAAAGACCAAAAAAACAAAAAAGGTGATTTAATGGATGACTGTTTGTTTTGCAAAATTATTTCTGGGCAGATTCCCTGCCACAAAGTTTATGAGAATGAAAAGTATTTTGCATTCTTGGATATTAATCCAATACAAGAAGGGCATATTTTATTAATCCCTAAAAAACACAGCGATTATATTTTTGATTTATCAAATAAAGAATACGCAGAACTATTTTTAGAAGCAAAAAAAATAGCACAGAAATTAAAAATAGCAACAAATGCAAAAAGGATCGGTGTGGCAATTGAAGGATTTGCTGTACCGCATGTTCACATACATTTAGTGCCATTAACACAAGGCAATCAATTGAATCCATTAATGGCAAAACCTGGAGATCCTGAAATATTGGTAAAAATTGCAGACAAGATCAAAGAAGAACTAAAATAATTACTTATTTTCTTCTGCTAGAATTTTCAAAGACTCATGTAAAGATTTTACAATATAAAGCCAGCCTTTTGTTAATTTCGCATCTGAAATGTGCAATTGATTTTGATCCAAAAACAAAATTGGGCCAGTATACCAATTCAATTCTTGAAGACGAGGAACAAGAGAATCATACTTTTTGTGCAAAGATGAGTAAAAGTCTTTTGTGAGGCCTCTTCCTACTTTTGCATCATTTCTTACTTCCATTTCCCTCTTTCTTTGAATGACTCTGTTCCAACCCACTTCTAAACCGCCGTGTACGCATATCAATAAATCAGGAATTATTTTCTGATTAGAATACTTTAACTTCAATTGTTTAACCTCATTTTCAAAATACCAATAAACATAGTTCAAAGACTCTTTAGATAGCAAATTATATTCAGTGAGTGCCTCTGAAAATACAAGAGTATCTTCATATGGAGATCTATCACAAATCAAACTTTGGCTTGGATTTTTCAACTGATGAATAACCCTTGAATACAATCTTTGACTAATTAAATGTGTTTGCAACCTTTCAGAATATTTTGACATATCATCATAATATTGTTTTAATAAGAAATCATCGTCGCTTTCTAAAAGTAAATTCATACCGGTTTGATTTGCAATAATCTCTGCAACTGTTGTTTTACCAAAACCAATATTACCGCAAACCTCAATCAAAAATGGTTTTTTGCAATCGTACAAAAATTGTCTTAATTGCTTAGCCTCTTCAAGCATTGTTGGAAGAATCTGACTTTCATCTAAGGAATTCATTTCATCCAAAATTGTTTTCATATTAACACTTATCTTATTATTCAACATAAAGATTATCACTTTAAAGTTGTTTGTTTCTTGTATAAAATTTCATTTGTTTTTGATAATATTAGATCTGCGCAATCTTTCAAATATTGTGAATTTTGGGAAAAGTCTGTTGAAGCATCAATAGTTAATACTTCTGGTGCTTTCAGACCATAATCTGCATATGTTTTGTTTATGTTGGAAAAAAAACAATTGTAATTTTGATTCAATTTTTCAAAATATTCTTTGGGAATAATTTCTCCTTCTGTTGCTCTTTTTTTGTTTCTCTCAACCAAGATGTTTACATCATCAACTTTCAAATAAATTATTAATTGTTCTAACCATTTATTCTGATTTTCTTCAATCCTTGATAAATCATCAAAAGCTTTTTTTATTCTCAAAACATAATCTTGATAACTCTCATATGACATGTAACCCTCTAAATAGGAATTTTTTGCAAATGTTTCACTGCCTTCTACTATTCCTCTATCAAAAATACAAATGCCATTGTATTGTTCAGCAACACTCTGTCTAACTAGCCTTCCAATCAAACAACTTGATTCAAAAATAGAGGTGTATTTTTGTCTGTTCATATAAAACAGTTTCAAAGACTCAGGATCTATAAACTCTTTTATCACTCTTACAGATTCTGTTTCTGACAAAACAGATCTAAATAAATTGCTGTTATTGTGTAGGTATTCTACTAAAGTGGTTTTGCCAGAACATATATTTCCAGCAATGAGAATAACAAGTTTTGCCATAAATATCCCTTTTTAGAATATATTTTATGGTATATGTTGTATAATTTCTGATTTTTTTGAAGAAATTATCAACTGGGCCATAAATATCCCTTTTATATTTATGGAAACTGTTGTAAATTTCTATCAACGTGTTGCTAACTTGCGTTTGCAACATTTTGTAAATGATTTCGCATCAAGGATAGAAATCATATACACTTGGAAGAA
>Ga0066637_10003263_pt1 | contig 10896 bp, 8 predicted proteins | sample CryGeyCG2014_020_FD_62737 | JGI IMG/M metagenome (GOLD analysis project Ga0066637, IMG submission 62737) | Groundwater microbial communities from aquifer - Crystal Geyser CG08_land_8/20/14_0.20 | ecosystem: Environmental > Aquatic > Deep subsurface > Groundwater | place: USA: Utah: Grand County...
ACGATGGCCGGCTCGTTGAAACGGAGGTAGGGGTTGATCTTTTTCTCCTCGGCCAGCGTGGAGAAGACGTGCTTCGGATCGTAACCGCGGAGGAAGGCGCCGATCGCGCGGTTTCCCGGTTCAAGTCGCCTCGCAAAGGCCACGGAGGCCTTCACGTAATCATGTCCGGCGTAAACGACGGTCTCATCGGGAAGCTCCATCAGTTTCCGGATGGAATGGTAGAAGCCTTCAAGATCGCCCGAAAAGCAGTTCCCGATCGTCCCGTTGAAGAGGGTATCGCCCCCGAGCAGGAATTTATCGATATGGAAAGAACGGGACTCCTCCGTATGGCCGGGGGTATGGATGATCCGGATCTTGCCCCCGTCCAGCGCAATCCGGCCGCCGTCCGGCAGATCCGCTCCGTTAAGCAGGCGTGCGTGCGTGGCCGCAAGCAGCGCATGATTGCCGATCGTGTGATCCTGGTGGTCATGGGTGTTGGCGACATACTTCAGGGTGAGCTGATGCTCCCCGAGAAAGGCAAGTATCCCGTCCGCAGCGCCGCCGTCGACGGCCATGCCGCTTTCCGTTCCGTGAACCAGATATCCGAGATTGTCGGCGCCGTAACGAAACTGTTTAACCTTCAGCATCAAAACACCTTATGCATATCTGCAACCCCTCCACCATTCCATGCGGAACCCTGCCCGATGGCCTATGGACTATATCGATTCGAAAACAGATTCAAGTTTTTTTCTTCACCCGATCCGAGACCTTTGAATTTCGCCTGGAACTCGACAAGCCGTCATTCCTGCGGAAGCAGGAATCCAGTCTTTTCAAGACCTTCTGGATTCCCGCTTCCGTGGGAATGACAATGCGGGGGTATTTTTAAAGGGTCTTAATACGTTGACGTTACCGTCTCCGTCAAGGAAAGTTTCATTGCCGGATCGCCATCCATAAAAAGATATTGCAACATCTCTATCTTTACGCTAAGGATCAGCGGTCACGGGACGGTGCATTCCCGATTACCCCGATCATGATGCACCGAGTCCATCAAGGATTGATCCATCTATGTTTGAAAACGTCAGTTATGGTGTAAAGTCGGATATCGGTCTTCACCGGTGCAACAATGAGGATCATTCCTTAATTGTTGACCCATCTTGTAACCGCTATAACCTCAAACAGTTGGGTATTGTTTTTGTCATTGCCGACGGCCTCGGGGGACATGCGGCCGGGGAAATCGCAAGCCGGATGGCCTGCGAAGAGGTCGTTTCGGCATACTACCGCGATGATCTTCGGTTTCCAGACCAGGCGGATACCGATGAATGGAAAGTCCGGAAATTGGAGACGGCGATTCGGTCGGCGCACGATAAAATCTTCCATCTGTCAATGGAAAAGGCAGAATTGCGCGGGATGGGCACAACCCTGTCCGCTTTGGTGATTACCGAAAGCAAGGCGCTCATCGGACACGTCGGGGACAGCCGCATCTATCGGCGCAGAAACCACGCATCGGAAAGAATGACCATTGATCATACGAAAAGTCAGGCCTTGATCGACATGGGTCAAATCCGGCCGGGGAATGAAAACAGCCTCGGCTGCGGTCATATATTAACCCAGGCCCTGGGGGGCTATGATGACCTGGATGCGGTGTTTACCCGGGTGGAGGATCTAAAGCGCGGAGACCTTTTTCTTCTCTGCACGGATGGTCTTCACGGCCTTGTAACCGATCATGAAATCGAGGAAATATTGAACAACAATTCCCTGCCGCAGGCCACTTGTGACACCTTGGTGCAGGCAGCGATTCGGAAGGGCGGGGACGACAACATCACCGTTATGATCATCCAGGTGTAATTACGGCGCAGAGAGTTCCTGGATGATGGCTTCCAGCATGGAGGAGATGACGGAGAGGTCCGAGTTTCGGTCCAGATGGGGCAGAATATCCGGCGCCGGCAGCTCGCCCCTGATCTCCTTTTCCAGAACTCTGCAGAAGACCAGCATGATTTTGTTATCGAACTGACTCTCCAGACATTTTTTTAATTCGGCAAGCGCCGACTGTACATCCATCTTTTTCCGGTAGGGCCGCTGGGAGGTCATCGCGTCGAACGAATCGGCCAGCGAGAGGATCCGGACCCCGTCGCTCAGGGATTCCTTTGCAAGCGCCTCCGGATACCCGTGTCCGTCGAGACGTTCGTGGTGGTGCCAGACCATATCCTGTACGTTCTTCCACGGAAATGTTATCTTCGATGTGATGTTGTGGGAGGTTGTCGAATGTTTTCGGATTTCCGCACGTTCCTCCGGCGTAAAGGGCGTGACTTTGTTTAACAGCTCGTTGCTGATGGCCAGTTTGCCGACGTCGTGCAGATATCCGGCAACGTACATGCCTTCGATATCGTGTTCGTTCCATCCGAGTTCCCGCGCAATGGCGGCTGAATATTTTGCGACCCGATACGAGTGGTTTTGCGTATAGGCGTCTTTGGCATCAATCGCCGCTGCAAAGGCCTGAAGCGTACCGTGGTAGATGTGCCGCATCTCTTCATAGAGTCTCCGGTTTTCTTCGAGCTTGTCCGAAAGGTCTATGAAAAGGGAGTGGTTGTTCAGCGCGACCGCGATCTGATGCGCAATCACATTGAGCAGTTCAAGGTCTTCCTCTGTATAAGGGCCGCCCGTCAACTTGCCGCTCAGCAAAAGAACGCCGATAAACTCATCCCTGACCCACAGGGGCGCCAGGATCTCCGCCCCGGCAACGGACAGGACCGGGTCGTCTCCGATGAGGCAGGGCTCGTTTTTACCGAGCGACATCAGCTTTTCGGGATCGACACGGTCCATGTCAGCCGGAGAAAAACCCTTTTGCGTCAAAGTATTCAGCCTGTTTGCCGATTTGTCATAAGAGAGAATCGCACCCTTGTTCGCCAGAAAGGCGCCGGTAATGACATAAAACACCGACTGGATCTTTTCCTGGAAAACGCTTTCAGACGTGATCGCCTGCCCAAGATCGGCCAGGGCGGATATGTTATACAGCGCCTTTTTTAATTCGATGCTCATACTTTTCCGGATTTAAGGTATTTTAACGCATCGCTTTCGACAGGGAAAACCACCATATATTGTATAAGACCCAACATCTTGAAGGTGTCCCGGAGGAACTTGGACATATTCGTACAGCAAATCGTCCCCTTGATGTTCTTCAGATCTTCGATGATCTGCAGGAGCAGGGATATGCCGATGGAATTGATCAGGTCCGTTTCGCTGAAATTGACAACGATTTTCGTGATCCCTCGGCCGATGTAAATGCCGCATTCCTTGACAAGACTCTCCCCCGAGAGGTTGTTCAGGTATCCCTTGGGGTAGATAACCGCAGCGTCTCCAACGAGCCGCGACGCGACGCTGAATGGAACCGATTTCATGGATGCACCTCTTTGTCTTTGTTGATCTCTTTGGTCAGGATGACCCGCGTTCGGTCGCCTACCCTCTCGACCTTCACGCTGTCCATAATCGAGTAAACCAGCTTAAAGCCCCAGCCCCTCTTCATGCCCATCCGCAGCTTTTCCTCCACGGGGATTTCCGTGAGCGAATCGAGCGAGAAGGGCCTGCCGGAGTTCTCCACGATGATTTCGAGCTTGTCGGGCCGGGTGATGAATTTGAGGAAGATCTTCTTTTCGTAACTCCCACTGTGCTCGATGGCATTGATGCAGACCTCGATCAGGGCCAACTGTAGATGATTCAGGAAATCATCGTCAAGATTTATATTCCTGCCGATCTGCTCGACCGCCTTGGCCACCACCAGTTCGGCGTTCGCATTCATCGGGATCACCAGTTCAAAGCGCGATTCTTCCTTTTCCGATTCCGACAGATATCGCGATTCTATCTTTTCCCGCACATCGCTGGGCTTGCTGCCGTCGATCTCCTTCATGTAAAGGGCGCGGATGAAATCCTGGAACACCGCGTTCTCGTCCCGGATGATCCCGGAGGTATCGATGGCGTCGAGAATCGCCGCAGTTTCGGCCTCGCCCAATCCGGACACCATCGAGAGCCTGCCGCGGTCCTGTACGCGCCCGTTCTCGATGGCGTGCATGAGGAGCTTGACCATCGCCTTTCTTTTTGTCGGGTTCTGAACATAACGACTGAATACGGAAGACCAATAAAATGCGGTTTCACCTTCGGACACTTCAAAAACATAACATTCGACAAGGTCCTTTTCCGTAAGCCCCTTTTTCTGCATTTTCCAGGCGGCTTTTGCAAGGTTCCGAATGTAAAGGGGGTTTCCCCTTAGTAGGCTCAGGAATGCAAGCCGCACATCCGGCGCGCAGGTTATCTTCAGAGTGGCAAGGTGGGTTCGGAAAAGCTGAGCGGCCAGGTCTTCGGGAAGCGGACCGAGCCGCATCCGCTCCGTCATGCCGAGGAGGGAATGGTCCGTAAAAACAGCCTCCAGCGCTCCCGCCGAGCCGGTCATCACATGGGGGCAGAGGCGGTTTTGCATCGATTCCCCGAAGAGGCTGATCAGACCGTGCGCATCGCCCTGGCTCGATTCGAAGAGTTGCTCCGCCGCATCAAAGTCGTCCAGCATCACGATAACCGGCTTCCCGCTTTTTTGAGCAGCGACGACCGGGGCGGATATCGCAGCTATGAGCTGCCCGTAAAAATCATTGTTTTTTACATGCGCCTGAAAGTCTTCGATACAGTCGATGAGTCCGTACAAACCGAGCGCAGCGATCGCCGGCATCAGGCGCTGAAGGGGCTCAGCCACATTGTCCGCGATCGCCGGATCTTTTTTGACGAAGGAGAGATACTGTCGGACAAATCGGGTGAAATAGTCCCTTGCGAAATAGCCCCCCTTCAGGTTCGCCGTCTTGAAGGAGTAGTAAAACGGTACGGCATGGTCTTCCCGGAAGAGCGCGCGGTGCAACTGCTTGAGGAGTTCCGTCTTGCCCATTCCCCTGGCGCCTTCCAGGAACACATTTCCGCCCAAGGCCTTCCCCTTCAACGCGGACAGGCCTTTGAGATAATGGAGCTCGTGTTCTCTGTTCAGAAAATCTTCTACGGGAATGGCATTGGACGGCACCGGCAGCTCTCACCCCCTATGAGCAAATTGCAAAACTCCCAATTCTGTCATTCCCGCGACGTTTCTGGTCGGGATTCCAGCTTGTAACGGCCTGAAATCATGGACGCCCGATAAGAGCATTCGGGCATGACAAAACGTTTTGCAATGACCTCCTATGTTAAAAAATGCTAACGCCTTTCGGCTGGTTTAACGGATCAAACGCGCTTTTTAGCATGGGGAGTCTAATGGAAAGCGGGCTATGTGTCAAGAAAAATAGAGGGATTTATCGCAACGGTTCCTGTTTGAAAAACAGATCCAACCATCGAAAAAAAGATTTACACTTTTTAAATTATACGGTAGTGTCCGCTTAAAGAATTTATAACGGGAGGGGACGGCATGAGCACGATCAATCTGGCGGATGCAAAGGTATCGTATGAAGGTCAAAGTCTTCCCGCCATGAACCTGCTCAGCAAGCTGCAGACGCAGCTCCAGGAGGCTGCATGCCGTTTGGCGACCATTTCTTCCACGCTGGGCGATCTGCAAGCGGCGCTGCTCAATTCCGAAACGATTGACGTGAAGCTGACGCTTTCCCGGGAGGATGTCGGCAGATTACGGTCTCTGGGGGGCGTCGATGACAGCGAGCGGATACGCAAAGCCGTAATGACCCTCATTCACCCGGAAGAGGCGGAACTTCCCCCAACACCGGTTGAATCCCGGCCGGCCGGGACGCTTAGTGAATCCAGACCCGCTCAGTCGCCGGTTTATGAATTCCGGCCGGTGATCACGAAAACCGCGGAACCGGCCCTCTCTCATACCCCACAGCCGATTGCGGCAGAACCTCCAATCAAAAAAAAATCAACCGCCGCCTGTCCCACATGCCAGTTCCCGATGGATCTGCCGGAGATGACCAACGACCCGTGGTCGGTAGAGATCCAATGCGGAAACTGCGGGGCCAAGAGTCTGGTGAAATCCAAAACCGTGAGCGGGGGCAATACCGACAAGGCCGGCTTTGCCCCCGCTGATGAAACGGGCTACAAAAGGCTGTTTGATACGCTGTCCAGATAGTAATTTTTGGCTCTTTCTCACATCAAGTGGGTAACGTTCCCCTCCCTTGACGGGAGGGGATTGAGGGGAGGGTGAGACAGTCAAGGGGGAGGGAATATTATTTACCCACTCGAGCTAATTGCAAAACTCCCAGTTCTGTCATTCCCGCGACGTTTCTGGGCGGGAATCAGGCTTATAACGGCCTGAAATCATGGATGCCCGATAAGAGCATTCGGGTATGACAAAACGTTTTGCAATTACATCCTCAGATCGTAATTTCTTAACGATTCGGAAAGCCCATCTCTTTGCTGGCAAATAGTTCCGGCCAAACCGTTATCAGGGATGTGGTAGAAACCTTATCCAACTCGCCGGAGAAGCGCTTTAACGCCATATCGTTAATCTGGTTCAGGTAATTTACGCCAAAGTTGGATGTAAAGCCGAGTTGGTATCCACATTTTCTGGCTGCGTCCTGAATCGAAGGCGGGATGTATTGGTATCGTCCAAAAGGATAGGAGATAGATTTGACGGGTTGCCCCGTCGCCTGTTCTAAGAGTTGTTTTGAGACCGTCAGCTCCGCTTCATGTCCACAGTCATCCAGGCAGGTGAGCGCTTGATGGGTATGGGCATGCGAACCGATCGTCATCTGATGGGCGGCCATCTCGCGAATTTGCTCCCGGGTCATCAATTCCCGATCCTGAATCCCGTCGGAAGGTAGATCGATTTCGGCTGCCTCTGAAATCAATCGGAGCTCACTGCGGATGCGCCCACACGGGTATTGTTTCATCCGCAGTTGAAAATCTTCAATCACCTTCAGACGATTATTTTGCAGCGCGTATTCATGATCATGGATGACGATGGACGGTTTCCGGCATTTCTTGATCAAATATGCCATGACATCCCACCAGAAGAGCTTTCGTTCCCAGACCATCTCGGTGCAGATAAAAAAAGTAGCCGGGATCTGTAACGATTTCAGGATCGGATAGGCGATGGAATAATTGTCCTCATACCCGTCGTCGAAGGTGATGACCACGGAAGGGCGGTTGGTTTTTGGATAGTTGTGGGTAACAATCTGGTCAATCAGCTCCTGCTCCGATAAAATCCGGGTATGCCGTTTCAGCCAACGCATCTGTCGGAAAAACTGATCGGCATTCGCAGAAAAAACGCCGTCGTCAAAAGGCGTTTCTGCCGTCGACGCATCAGGACGGATGCGGTGATAATTGAGAATGACTATTTTGTTATGAGCCATAAAACGGCCGAGTGTCTCTACCAGACGGGTTTTATAAAGCAGGCCTGCCAACAGTTCTCTTTTTCCCCCCACTGGATGCCCTCCCTTATCTTCTCTGCCTTGTCATAACCGTTCACGAATTCTTTGCAGCACCTGTTGCGCCCTTTGATAAGCAGGCCTCATGGCGATGGCTTTGCCGGCAAATTTTTCTGCTTCTTCATATCGGGCAAGTTCCAGACAGGTTTCCGCCAGCCCGCAGTACAGGTCCGGATAGAGCAGATTGAATCGTTCCAGCGCATATCCATGTTCGATCGCTTCCTGAAATCGGCCCTGCTCTTTTAACAGATTGAACAGATTCAATCTGGCCTTGACATAATTCGGATTCAACCGGATAGATTCCCTAAAGCAACGTTCGGCATCCTGGTTCTGATAGAGTTTTTTATACAGAATGCCCAACATGTAGTGAATATCCGAGTATTCGGGGAATATGGCCTTGTAATCCTGAAACAGAAGCAGCAGGCTTTCTAAGTTGTCTCGGGGGAAAGCCCCTTTTTCAACGATGGCCATGATATCATTCAAATTCGGACTGATGCTCAAATGGGTTACAAACCCCTTGACCAGTTCATCAATCTGATCGCTGTTGCCAACGTAAGAGGCAAACAACGGAACCAAGTCTGAAGATTCATCTCCGTGCGCGGCGATGATATTTCGTCCGGCTTCCACCAGGGCCAGCAAATCCTGGTCCGGTGGATCCAACCGGCTGGCGCGTTCCAGCATGGTCAGGGCAAGGGTGTATTGCTGCTGCTGACAGTAGAGAACGCCCAATTTCAAGATGGCATCCTTATAGGCCGGATTAATCGTTACAGCCTTTTCCAGATCCTGGACAGCCAGAAGGATTTGCTTGTTGCTGGCATGGATGATCCCCAGATAATAATAGATATCCGCAAATGAGGGCCGTTTTTCAAGAATAACCGACAGATTTTTTTTCGCTTCATCATACCGGCCGGCAAATCCCTGGCTGATTCCCAACTTGATTCGCGCCTCCGTGTAATCGGGATTGGAATCCACGGCCTGCTGAAAACTGCTGATGGCCTGCTCGATCTTGCCCTGGCCCAGATGAATGACCCCCAACCGGTAGTAGGCGTCGGCATAGGTTGGATGCGTTTCCATCCGCTTGATCTGGGCGGAGGCCGCCGAATCCCAGGAGAAGAGTCCCGGCAAAACCGTCAGCAGCGATACCGTGGAGACCTTTTCCAAAAGGCGCGCGGTCCGCTTGACCCCATAGGGTTGAATGCTCTTCCAGTCATTGACCCCGGTATTGGTGGTAAACCCAAGCAGGTACCCGGACACGGAGGCGATTACGGATGTTTCCACAGTGATGTAATGGGGTTCGCCAACCGGATAGGAAATGCTCAGAACCGGCTGACCGAGGTTCTCCTCAATCATGAGTTTGGATAAGATCATCTCCTCTTTTTGAGCAGCGGGGCTGAGCGTGGATAATACCCGATGGGTATGGGTATGGGAACCGATGGCGATATGATGTTGCGCCATTTCCCGAATCTCTTTCCAGGCGAGGATTTCCTTATCCTGGAGTTCCGGGGCCGGAAGTGCGACTTCGCAGGCTTCAGAAAGTTCGGAGAGCAGGTATTTGGTATGCTCATACTTTTCCTGCTTCATCCGCAACAGAAAAAAGGCGATGGCCTCCTTTCTCTCGTCACCCAGCGGAAATTGTCGGCCACCAAAACGGATGAAGGGTTTGGCGCACCGCTTGATGAGATAAGCGATCACATCCCACCAGGCCATCTGCCGGTCACGGACCATCTGGGTCGCCACGAACAGGATGGCCGGAACCTCATAATATTTCAATATCGGATAGGCAAGGGTGTAGGTGTCCAAATATCCGTCATCGAACGTGATCACCACGCAGGGCGCGGAGGTCTTGGGAGCAATAAAAAACCCATCTTGTTTGTGGTCAAGCAGATCCTTTTCCGACATGATCTGCGTATTGCTCTTTAGCCACTTGACTTGCCGGGCAAATTCATCGGCATCCAGATTGTAAACCCCATCGTCAAAGGGCGTGGAGAATTGAGGATCATTCGGTCGGATGCGATGGTAATTCAGGATAATGAGCTTGTTCCGCAGCGGCAGGCGTTTGAACAGGCCGACCAGGTGGGAATTGAACAGAATATCTGCCAGGAGTGCTTTTTTACCTTGCATGGTGAATCACTCTTCCTTTCCAAAGACTTTTGAAATGTTGACGGCAAGTGCGGGTTTATATTGCATCTCTTTATGATAATTCATTGTCCCGTCTCCTGATCCTAAATCCGGTCGCGTTCATTAACCAGACAGGCATGAGCTGATCATACCGGATTCAAGTCTGTAGACAGCCTTTGTACAATCGCAGCTTTCGAAAGGCAAATGCAGCCTGCCAGCCATTATTTTTCGCCGTCTGGTCCAGGTTCTTTCCGAGATAGATCCGCAAAAACAATAACCGAATAAAGATGACTTGCCTTCTTGTACGATAACCGTATCGAAGATGACAGTTGATCGCGTGCCGGTTCCATCCTCTCACCATGCAATACACCGAATGAAACGAGCGCTGTCGCTGATAGCGTACCACTTCGTCCGTAATGCTTGCCCAGACACCTTTGACCTGGTAGGCCGGTGGAACATAGCCGTCATAGGTCCAGACAGACCCTTCGGGAAGGGGAAATCGATATTCGTTCTCTTCCTCATAATGCTCCCTGCTCGCATCAATCCACTCCATGCCGACAATTTCATCGTGCAATTCAGCCACTACGGCAATATCCCCTTTCCTGAACCGGTTGGCATATCTTTCCCGCTTGTCCAGGAATCGCTTGAGGGCGGGGATATCGGCTCTTCCTGCTACCCGGGTCCGGATGCTTTTCAAGCGGCGGGCACAAACAGCCGGTGCATCGAATTCGTAACTCAGTATAAAAAACCTGTCATAATAGAGCAAAAAGGGAGGGATGCGCCAAATCACCTTCATCACAATCGTTTCGATGAGTTCCCCCAAATACCCTCCTTGAAATCGCCGGGATAAAGAGACTGACCGCCAATTCACCGTGGACTCCCCCCTCCTTCTGCTGGTGCTTCTAAACCGCTTACCGATTTTGCTTCAGCCATTCCCCTGCGCAGCAACTCCCGCTTGATTTTCCCCGATGGGGTATACGGCAACGCACCAATCAGTTCTATGTATTTCGGCATTTTAAAGGGAGACAAATGCTGCTTGCAGAAATTCAGCACCTCTTCAGGGGTCACTTCGTTCTCACGGGGGACCACGAAGAGTTTGATTGCTTCGCCCAGGATTTGATCCGGGATACCTACGACGGCGCAATCGTGAATCCCCGGCATATGGCGTACGACATTTTCTATTTCGCGTGGGCTGATCCGATTGCCGCCGGTTTTGATGATATCCTTTTTCCTGTCAACGATATAGATAAACCCTTCTTCATCCGTTCTTGCCAGATCGCCGGTATAAAGCCACCCATCCCTCAGGACCTGTGCGGTGCCTTCCGGGTCGTTCCGATATCCCGCCATAATGTTCTTTCCCCGGGCGACAATCTCACCAACTTGATCGGGAGCAACAACTGTACCG
>Ga0066637_10003264_pt1 | contig 10895 bp, 6 predicted proteins | sample CryGeyCG2014_020_FD_62737 | JGI IMG/M metagenome (GOLD analysis project Ga0066637, IMG submission 62737) | Groundwater microbial communities from aquifer - Crystal Geyser CG08_land_8/20/14_0.20 | ecosystem: Environmental > Aquatic > Deep subsurface > Groundwater | place: USA: Utah: Grand County...
CAAAAGCGGTTTTTTTCGGGGAAAAAGGGGCAGGCAACAAAAGATTATCAGGGGGTAAAAGACGGCGGTAAAATGGGTATGAAAGGCAAAGCCAACCGCCGCGGCCAGTAAAAAAACATACCTTAGGTTGCCGGTCAAAAACTTATAAAGGAAATAAAGAATCAGTAACGAAAAAGGGGGAATAAAATTTACCGGGCCTTGAACCCGATCAAAATTTATCAAAGAAGAAGAAACGGCCCAAATTAGACAAGCGATTAAGGCTACTTCATCGGAAAAAATTTTTCTGATCACCACGAAAATCACCAACAGCGTAAAAAGGCTGGTCAAACCGGCGAAAATGCCGGAGGCGACCGGATCCAATCCAGTCAAAAAATAAAAAGGCGCAATTAGATAATAATATAAAGGGCCAATAAAAATGCCGCTGTTGAGTTTCGCCTGAAACCCCAGCAGGGGAAGCTTATGGTCAACGATGATGTTTTTTGCCGCCCAAGCATTATCCACCTGGTCCCAACCAAAAGGGCTCCGCGAATCTAATTGGTAAAAACGAAAAAAACTATGAATCACCAAAATCAATAAAAATATAAAGATTGTTTTTTCCTTCATTTTTTATCCTTCTACCAATTTTATCGCCGGTTGGCCGTCCAGAAAATTAATTAATTTTATCACCTTAGCCCCATCGGGAAAGTTCCCGGGCCGGCCAACATATAAAATTGAGGGGCTTTTTTCCTCCTGAGCCCAGGTTATGGGCCGGAAAGTATATTTGCCAAATCCCTGATGGGTCTCGGCAAAGCCGCCGGAAACCGTGCCACCAAAGCGTTGATATTCAGCCGGCGGATACTTTAAGTAAAACAGAAAAAAGATATAAGATTGATCTAAAAATGGCTGGTTGGAAACCACTATTTTCTGATAACGAGGTTCAATTTTCTCAATTTCTTCAAGCGCCTCTTGATAGCCATATTGCCAAAATTGAGAATTAAAATAATTCTGCTGAACAAAATATTGGTTTAGATAATAAGCAAAATTGAAAACAGAAAACCCCAAAAGAGGAATCACAATCAATAATTTTAAAACCAACCTCCGTTCCTTAATCACCCGCCAAAGCTCAATTATTCCCAACGCGACAAAAATTTGAACCATCGGCATCATTCTTAGAGTTCTCACTCCGTGAGGGGCGCCGCTGGAAAAAGCGGCCGGAAGAGGCGCTAATAAAAACCAGGAAAAGACCAATAATTTGACCTTAAAATCCCATTTCCCAAAAATCAGATTGTAAATCCCCCAAAGCAAAAACGGCAGTTCCCACAAATAAAGCATGCCCATTCCCGGCGCCTGGTGCCGAGTATCATCACCGGTTATAAAAAGCCAGTTTAGGTCAAAATGGGAAAGATAGCCGCCGGCAAAAGCCTTGGCATAAGTAATTCGGCGGTTATCCAAAATTAAACCGACAAAATCATGGTTTTGGGTATCGGTTTGTAATCTTTGGGCAGTTTTGGCCAAAAAGGGCACCTGGTCAGCGGCAAAACTGGTTCCTTTCGCCCGCAAAAAGATGGCCGGAGTCGTCAATGCCAGATACACAAAAGGTAAAATTACCAATAAGCCCACCGACATGGCTGAAAATAAATATTTCCGGCCAATAAGCTTTAGTTCTTTTCTAAAAATAAATACTAGTGCCAAGGCCAAAAGCGGAGTAAACACTTTTTCCGCCTGGTAAACATAAATATTCAAGCCGGCAAAAAAAGCGGCAGCGGTTAGCAACAAAGGCCGACGTAGGCCTTTTAAAAATAACAAAACGGCCAAAATATTAAAAAATAAGCCGACATTGGACTCAAAGGCAATGCGAGAAAATTGTAAATGCCAGGGAGAAATCGCCAATAAAAAACTGGCAATTAAAGGAAGCGCTAAACACCTCGGATGGTGTGCGAATGCACTCCTCCGAGGTGAAATAACAGGGAAAAGTTCTTTAACCAAAAAATAAGTTAATAAAACTGCCAAAGTTCCTAAAAGCGCGGCCGGGAAACGGACCGCAAAAACATTCAGGCCAAAAATCTTAATCGGCAAAATACTCAAATAAGCATAAACCCCCGGCTTGTAGTCGTCAAAGGAGCGCAAAACCAACGGTAGGATCGTCCCGTACTCGTCCTTGCCGGTCATCATTAGTGAATAAGCATTGTAGCCCAGCGAGGCTTCGTCCCAGTCCGGCGAGGGCGGCGCTTTTCCCAATTGCCAAAATCGCAAAAAAGCCGCCAAAATTAAAATTAAAAACAAGACAATGGCTTCTTTCTTAAATCTCATACGCGGCGAGCTCCTCTTGGCCATTAAGTAGACTAAACGTTTGTATCAGCGTTCCTCCGGCCGGAAGATTGTTTGGGCGATCGATAATTAGAGTCTTAGGAAATAAGATAATCTCCTCGGGAGAAGAAAAGAAGTGATATTTGCCAAACGATTTTACCCTTACAAAACCCAAGGCCTCTCTTTCAATTATCGCTGTTTGCTGAAATATTTTCGGATCAACCTTGAGGTGGAAAAGGGTATAAATATAAGGCCGGCCCAAATTTTCGGTAAACCAAATTTTTTCATATCGGTCTTCAACTGCCCTGACAAATTCAAGTGCCGGTTTGTAGCTATACTGCCATTCGCCGGAATATTCTTTAGGGTAATGGCGCCAATAACCATGCTGGAAGTAGAAAAAACTAATAACTAATAACCCATAACCCGTAATCTGTAACACGTAATTGATTAATTTCTTCTGCTTTTGGGCAAACTCCCAAAACGCGACCACCCCGATGGCGGTGAAAATCTGCCAAGTCGGTAAAGTGGTTTCAATCCGCAAGGCGTGGGGTGTTTCTCGAGCCGTGGCCGCCGGAATGATGCCAATTAACAGCCAAAACGGAATAATCCACCAATAGCCCCGCCGGTGTCGGAGAAGAAGCAATATGCCCATGACTAAAAATGGCGCCTCCCAGAGATAAAGCTCCCCCACGTCTTGAGTGGAAAACTTAGGATTGCCATCACCCCTAAAAAACAAAAAGCCGGGGTTAAAATGGTCGAAATAATGCCGGATGTATTCCCGAAAATATCCCCAGCGGCGGTTATGAATAATTTTGCTCCACCAAGCCCAATTGTCATTGACCATTTCCTGATTGGCCATGGTAACAATCTCTGTGTTGGAAAAAATATTCACTTCTTTAAATCTCAATTGGGCTTGGGGGGTAAACAAAAAGGGAATGGTTGGTAAAAGCAAGGCCATCCCCAGAATCGCCGAGGCCAAAGCCAATTTTTTTTGCTGCCAAAGATCTTTTCTAAAAGCAATTGCCAAGCCCAAGGCCAAAAGAGGAACCACAATTCTGGCGGTGTTAAAAGTTTGCAGGCTCAAAGCGAAACAGACGGCCGAAAGAATCAAAAGCCAATTCCGACGCCGTAAACTGGCTAGAAAAAAAGTGACACCGGCCACAATAAAAAAGGTGGCGACATTGGCCTCAAAAGCGGCCCGGGAAAGCATAATATGCCAAGGCGAAATGGCTAGCAGGAGGCTGGCGATTAACGAACAACGATTAACCAATAACGATTTATAAAAAATCTCCCTTACCAAAAAGTAAGTTAAAAGAACCGTCAGGACACCGAAAAGAGCCGAGGGAAAACGAACGCTAAATTCATTAAGACCAAAAATTTTAACCGGCAAAATCGCCAGATAAGCATAAGCCGGCGGCTTGAAATCGCCAAACGATTCCAAATAATCAAGCGGCAAAAACCGGCCAAATTCGTCTTTAGCAGTTAAACCCAATGAGTAGGCATTATATCCCCAAGCCGCCTCATCCCAAGCCAATGACGGCGGATTGGCTCCCAGCTGCCAAAACCGTAAAAATATCGCCAAGACTAATATCAAACCAAGAACTATTTTGGTTCTCATTTCCTCAATTTTAACATCAAAATCAAACTAAAAAACAGAGCTGTCACGCTTATCACCAATCCCCCGTAAAAAGTCCAGGGCCGATAAGAAAAAACAATCTTATGTTTGCCTTCCGGTAAGGCGACGGCCCGGAAAGTATAATCGGCCCGCAGAATTTCGGTTGGCTTGCCATCAATAAAGACTTTCCAGCCGGGATAATCATTATCGGATAAAAACAGCAGTGCTGCCAGTGACGACTCCGCTTCCAGCTCCACTCGATTGGGCTCATATTTAATCACCTGAACTTCTCCAGCTGGCTGGCCGGGTACCAGCCGGTAACCTGGCTCTTTTTCCAAAACAATCGTTTTCCCCAGATTAAAATTTTTATCAAAAAGATAATCGACAATTTTTTGGCCGTTAACTTCAACCAAATAATCATTGACTAAAAAGGCCCGCGGCAAAGCCTCCAAGAACTCCCAAATCCTGAATCTTTGATCCTCCCAAACCAGCCGAAAAGACGTCTCCGGAAATCGCTTTTCCTGAGTAAGCCAATCTTTTCCCTCGCCGACTTTAGCCTCAATAACATATTTCACCCCCAAAAGCGAAAGCAATCTCCTTCTTGGCCAGTTGTCTAAAACCCCATCTCTTTCCGAAGCAGTCGCAATATTGGCATCAGTCCGCAGTATTTGATTCACAATTTTCCCTTCTGTCTCTTGAGTATAAAGGAGTTTCCCGTACTTTTGGGGATACAAAGCGCCATAACCCTCCGGCGAGTAAAGCCCGTAGAAAATATTAAAATTTTTTTCCCAATAACCATTGCCATAAGACCAAACCCGATTGAGGCCCGCCATTTCTTTTAATTTGGAAATTACCCCCACTTCAGGAAAAATAAATTTTCTTTCGGAAAAGTAAAGAAACTTCTGGGCAAAATAAAGCGAGGAAAGCAATGTCAAAACAACCAAACCAAAATAAGATCGCCGGACGATTAACAACGTGGTGGCTAAGAAAAACCCGGCCGGTAGGATCAAATTCTTAAGAGAAATAAATCCGTATGGCTCTTTGGGCGAGATAAATCTTTTGGCGATGGTAAAAAAGCCTAAGATCAAGAAAGCCAAGGCCACAAAGAGTAATATTTTTTTAAATTTGGGCCAATTTATTTTACGGGCGAGCAGTCCATCCATCCCAAAGGCAGCCAAAACACAAAAACCAAAAGTCGACAAAAAGAAAATTCGACAGGGAGTTATGGTGGAAACTAGAGGCAAGCGCGAAAAATAAAGCAGCCAACCTAAAGGGGAAAACCCCAGAGCCAAAGTAATCAAACTAAACCACCGGAAAAATTTTAGCTTTGGCCCAGCCATCTTAACCAAAAACGTCGAGAGGGCCAAAAGTAAGGCGGAAATACCAATGAAAATGACTTTCTCATGATAAAAGACACTCCCAAAATAATTATAAGCGCCAGGGTTGCCCCAAAAATCCGGCACCAAAAAAGTGATTAAGTGCCAGGGTTTCATTAAATACTCAGCAAATATAAATTTGACGTCGACTAACTCTCTGGGAGAGTAAAAATAGGCTTCCACGGCCGGCAGCCAATGGACCGCGCTTATAAGCAAACTCGTTACCAGGGACGTGAGAAAAATTAAAGTCTTTTTACGGAAAACACTCCAGAAAAAAGCGGCCACCAAAACATAGATGGTCATTTGTAAAAACCCGGCCAAAATTGAACACGTGATACCAAAAACCAATAAGGCCAAATGGCTGGCGGTGGCCTTCCGGGCAATTCTCTCCAGCGAATACAAAATTAAAGGCAACCATAAGGCTGAATGTTCAAGTACTAAATCTTCCTCCAACCAAACCACCATCCAGCCGGAAAAAGCAAAAGCCAGAGAACCAAAAAAAGCCGCTTTCTTTGATAAATTTATTTCTTTCAAGAACAAATACATAAATAAACCGGAAAGAACCGGCTGTAAGATTACCAGCAAAGACCAGGTATCAACTTGGGGCAAAACAAAATAAAAAATATTGAGAGGATAAAAAACCGCCGTCTGATAAGAGGCCAAGTGAACACTGCCGGAAAAATTATAAGGATTCCATAATGGCCACTCGCCAATTTTTAGTTGATCCATAGTAAATTTCCGAAAGGGATGAAAAATCCGGAGATCGTCAAAGCCGATGGGCTTGTTCGGCGGGCCGTTGGGGTATTCTTTCCATTCGTAAAATCTCCAGGGGGAATAAAAGGAAACCAAAAGATTAGACGGAAAAGGAACCTGATTCTTAAAAAAGTAATTTCTGAAAATAAAAACAGTCAGCAGGGCAAGAACCAGCGTTACCAAAATTTTATCTTTTCTCAAAAATTCCTTCATTCTCGACACTCTACAATCCGGAAAACGGCCGAATTGTCAGTTCGGATGATCTCCTCCTCTTGATGAACGAGTTTCGGCAGCGGTAGACAATTAGCACTATCAACATATAAAATTTGGCGGCTCTCTTCAATAAATTTTTCATCACAATTGACGGTTTGCCGCTCAAGCGGACACTCTTCCAGGGAAAATTCGTATTTGCCAAAATTGATCCGGTCAAAATCTTTCATGGTTGTTCCGGCGGTTTCTTTTTGGAATAAAGCCGGATCGTATTTTCCAAAAAACAAGAAGAAAATTGTTGGTGCCGTTTCTCGGTTAGTAATAACTGCTTTAGAATATCCGGGCAAAAGCTCATTAACTTTAGAAACCAGTTTTTGATAACCGTCATTTCTATGCCAAGGCAAATACAAGGGGCCATGAATATAGTATTGATGAAGATAAAAAGAAAAATTATATAAAGCGAACAGCAGAAATACCGCTGCTGGTAATATTAATAGTTTTTTCTCCGTTACCCAGATAATCAGTTGATTGGCGCCTAAGGCAATTACCAACGAAAGCATGGGAAAAACTATTAAAGCTCGCTGGAGATTGGGAATGTCATCAAAGGTCAGAGCACTGCCAACGGGTGCCAAAACCAGCCAAGATAAAATAAGCGGTCCGGATAAACCCTTTGACTTTAATATAAACCAAATCCCCATCAGGATTAAGGGCAATTCGAATAAAGACAGCAATCCTGCTAAGGGAATGTGGTAGCGAGGGGGCAATCCCTTGTCGGTAAACAGAAAATCAAAAGAGAAATAATCAAAGTAATTTTTCAAAAAATTATTTAAAAACCCCATTACTTTATTGTGGGAAGCCCGGCTTAAAATACCGTAAACTCCAGAAACACCGTCTTCTCTTAACTGTTGATTTATTACCAATTGAGTCTCGGTGGTGGAAAAAATACTAACTGTTCGCAATCTCAAAGAAAGCTCCGGAGAACGCAAAACCAGAAAAAGAGGCAAAAGAATGGTTAAAAAATAAAAAATAAAAGTGATAAAAAGAACCTTGGGGGTAAACCTGGTTTTGAAATAACTGGCAACTATTAAAACTGGGATAAATAGCGGCAAAAACGCCCGCGGGGCCTGGTAAATAAGAAGGGTTGAGAAAAATAAAACAAAACTAAGACCCAGGAAAATAATCTTTTTCTTTCTTAGCCAAACCAGCCAAAGATAAATTCCCAGCGTCAGAAAAAAAACAACCAAAACATTCTCCGTTGCCGTTCGGCAAAGATTAATATGCCAAGGTGAAATTGCCAAAGATAAAGAGCTTAACAAGCCAACCGCTGTTTTATGCCGATAATCGTTAAAAAGCATCCTGGCCAAAAAGAAAACTGCTAAAATTGTTAGGCTTCCGAAAAAAGCCGAGGCAAAGCGCACGGCAAAAACACTTAAACCAAAGATTTTTAAAAAGGGTATGGAAAAATAAGCATAACCCGCCGGGCTATATATAAACGATTGCAAATTTAAGGGCAAAAAATTACCGTTCATGTCTTTGCCGGTTTGCAGAATTGACCAGGCGTTATAGCCCAAAAATGCCTCATCGCGGTGAAAACTGATCGGAATTTCTCCCAAACGATAAAAACGCAGAAAAGCTCCTAAAATAAAGATCGCCAAAAATATCAAAACGTATTTTTTACTCATTTGTTATCTAAACTTTTATTTATACTAAGAGACCAAACATAAGAAGAAGCCGCCAGGACAATCAAAAAGGCTAAATGAGATTCAAGAAAATAGCGGTTAAAAAACCAGATTAAACCAACGAAAGCGGTATAACTATAAAGCAAGCTCGTCGGCGACATTTTATCTTTCTGCAAAAATAAAAGTAGGCTGAGAAATGGTAGCCCCAGACCAAATTGCCATAACCAAAAAGGATACTCCGCATAAATAGACTTAACTGTTCCCAAAATAAGAAGCAAACGCCCAAATCCATAACCCTCGATGGGGTGAATAGGATAGTTACCAGAGGGAGAGCTATTTACATAAAAAACAAGGTTACTAACTAAAGCCGAGAAATTCCATAAAATAAACGGGAGGTAAAAAAGTATCATCGTGAACGCGCATGAATAAAAAAACCGCTTAAGAGAACACCAGTCGGCCTTCCTCCAAACAAAGAAAAAATAAAAAGGCGCGGCAAACCACATCGTTTGTTTAGTGGCTATCCCCAATCCCAAAAGAATTCCCGCGGGAATGAATTTTTTCTTTTCTAAAAAATATAGGCTCCAAAGCAAAAAAGACAAGACAAGCACGTCATTCGTGCCCCTCATCATTGAATTCAAAAAAGGAGGATTTAGCCCGATTAAAGAAATAAAAATTAAGAATCTATTTTTAAAACCAAATTTTAGCCAACCTAAAGCTAAAATAGACAGATAGGAGAGAAGGAAAAAAACCCTAATATCAAACCAACCAACAAATTGAGAAAATAGACGAAACCCCAAAGACGACAAAATAATGGTAAGAGGGGGCGTTACGTTTTGAAAAAGGGCCGGATTAACGATATTATTTGCTTCATCTTTATAGCGCCATTGAGCAAGATCCGTATTGGTATATGTTTCGGCATAGGGATTTTTCCCAAGCAATAAAAACCTTCCCGCTATCTCTGTTTGTATGGCTGAGTCATTTATAAAACCGGTCACATGGGTTTTATTTCTTAAAAAGATAAAGCTAAGGGTTGCCCCAAAAACCGCCACAGCAATAAAAGACAAAAGAAGAAAAATTTTGAACTTTACTAGCCAACGTTTTTTAGTTAGTAGATAAAATAAATCTGAGATTAAATAAGCTAAAATTAAAAATACTGAAAAAAGAATGAACTGTTTATCTTGCAAAAGTCCCCAGCCAAAGAGATTTTCTGTCAAAAAAATAGTGATAAAGGCAATAACGATAATCGCATCAATTTTCATAGTTTATTTTATTTTAAGGCCGCCATCGCTGGGCCAGAAATAGGCGGTGATAAAAACGGTTGATAAATAAGCCAAATGGCTATTGTTGAAATAGCGGGAAAAGTACCAAAAAACAAAAGTAAAAACTCCATAACAAATAATTAGCCTGCTCACGCTTGGTCGCCTGGCCAGCCAGCGGATTAAAAATAAAGCCAACGGCAAACCGACTGCCGCTTGCCAAATCCAGAACGGATAATAGACCGTCAAATTCTTTATTATCCCCAATTGATTTAAAACCATTCCCCAGCCGTAACCGCTAATGGGATAACTATTGAGGGCCGCGCCAGAAAGATAAAGAACCGTACTTTCCCAAAAAGCTTTCGGGTCCCAGATAAAAAACGGGCCAACCACCAAACCAAAAACTACCACAAACGACAGAAAATTTCTGGCAGTTGCCATTAGTTTTTTGCCGCTCGCCCACCACAAAAAAACTAAATAGAACGGAAAAATCGGCCAGATAGATTGCTTGGTCGCAAAAGCCAAGGCCAGAGGAATACCGGCCAAAAAATATCGCCCTTTTTCCAGCATAAACCAAGCCCCAAATAAAAAGGTAAAAGCGAAAATATCACTGCGGCCTTCCAAAAAATATCCCAGGGTGGCCGGGTTAAATGCTAAAAGAATTAAAAATAAACGCTGTTGTTCTTGGTTGCGCCGCAAAAGCCGCCAAGCCAAAACCAATAACATTCCAAACAACGCCGCCAGCGGTATTCGGCCGTCAAAATAGCCCAAAAACGGCATCGCCAGAAAATAAAACGGCAGGGAAAACAACAAATACCAGGGCATCATCACAAAGTGAAACAAGGCCGGATTTGTCTGGGTATCAGAATAATACCACTGCTCCAGGGGCGTCCCAAAATAAGTAGTGGCGTAGGGATTTTGACCATGCAAGAAAAATTGAACGGCTGACTCCAGCTGCAAGATAATGTCGTGAACGCCATAAACCGGCGCCGTTTGGTGACGGACAATTATCGTCGAAACAGAAGCGCTGCCGATCACCAAAATTATCACCAGCCAAAGCAAAATTGAACGTAGCTTACTAAAAACCAGATATCCCAGCAGCAAGGCAAAAATAATTCCAAAAAGCCAATACGGTGTAACGCCTAGCCCAATCCCGTAAGTCATGATAAAAGGAACGACCAGGGCAAAAAGCGCCACTCCTGACAATGTTAGTTTTTCCATACTACTTTAAAAATCGATATTTAAAGAGAACCCAGAGAATTCGAAAGCCGTCTTCCCAGCTGATTTTTTTGCCCTCGGAAAACTCCCGGCCGGCGTAACTGATGGGCACTTCGTAAATTCTGACTCCCTGCTTTAAAATTTTGGCAGTGATCTCCGGATCAAAACCCCAGCGGTTTTCCTCAAGTTTAATATCCGTCGCCACTTTTTTAGTCAGCAGTTTATAACAAACCTCCACGTCCGATAAGGTGGTATTAAAAAGCAAGTTAGTGACCAAGCTTAAAAACTTATTGCCCGCCATGTGCCAGAAAAACATGTTTCGATGTTCGCCGGTAAATCGGGAACCATAAACCGCTTCGGCCTTCCCCTCTTGAATTGGCCGCAGGAGTTTAGGAATATCTTGAGGATCATATTCCAAGTCCGCGTCCTGGACAATAATATAATCCCCACTGGCTTGTGCAAAACCGGTTTTCACCGCCGCCCCCTTGCCTTGATTTTGGGA
>Ga0066637_10003268_pt1 | contig 10888 bp, 10 predicted proteins | sample CryGeyCG2014_020_FD_62737 | JGI IMG/M metagenome (GOLD analysis project Ga0066637, IMG submission 62737) | Groundwater microbial communities from aquifer - Crystal Geyser CG08_land_8/20/14_0.20 | ecosystem: Environmental > Aquatic > Deep subsurface > Groundwater | place: USA: Utah: Grand County...
CGCACAAGTGACAGTCTCAAAGAAAATTGAAAATAAATTATAAATTTTTATTAATTACATTTTAAAACTATGTCTAAAATAATCGGTATCGATCTTGGGACGACAAACTCATGTGTCGCAGTAATGGAAGGTGGAAGTCCAAAAGTTATCCATTCTGCGGAGGGACGCAACGTTATTCCTTCAATCGTAGATCCAATTAAGAACATCGTAGGAGATGTTGCGAAACGTCAAATAGTTCTCAATTCAAAGTCAACGATTTATTCTATCAAACGACTCGTGGGAAGAAAATTTTCTGATGCATCAGTCCAAACGGATGTAAAATGGCTCCCCTATACCGTTAAGGCGGGTAAGAATGATATGGCAGTTGTAGAAGTTGAAGGGAGACAGTTTAGCCCACAAGAGATTTCCGCGAAAATACTTTCTAAGATAAAGGCCGATGCGGAGAAATATCTGGGAGATAAAGTCACTCAAGCAGTCATTACCGTCCCCGCATATTTTGATGATGCGCAGCGCCAAGCAACCAAGCAAGCGGGTGAAATTGCCGGTCTTGAGGTTGTCCGAATCATTAATGAACCAACAGCGGCAGCTTTGGCATACGGATTAGACAAAAAAAATACGCACACAATCGCAGTCTATGATTTGGGTGGAGGTACATTTGATATTTCGATCCTTGAGTTGGACCTTGACGCGCAATCTGGCGTATACAAGGTTCAATCGACAAATGGTGATACCCATTTAGGAGGAGATGATTTCGATAAAGTGATTATCGATCATCTCGCAGATGAATTTAAGAAAGAACATAATGTAGATCTTCGTAAGGATCCACAAGCGTTACAGAGATTAAGAGACGCTGCAGAAAAAGCAAAGATTGAGCTATCTTCATCTATGGAATCTGAGGTGAATTTGCCATTCATTACTCAAGGAAAAGAGGGGCCATTGCATCTTGTAATGAAGATAACCCGTGCAAAACTCGAGTCGTTAGTAGGTAATTTGATTGAGAAATCTCTTGAACCTGTTAAAAAATGTTTGAGTGATGCAAAGCTTTCGATTTCTGATATAAACGAGGTAGTAATGGTGGGAGGAATGACCAGAATGCCAAAAGTAATAGAAGTAGTGAAAGCTTTCTTTGGTAAGGATCCCAATCGTTCAGTGAATCCTGATGAAGTGGTTGCAGTTGGTGCAGCTATTCAAGCAGGAGTCATCGCAGGAGATGTAGGCGGGAAAGATATATTGCTCGTGGATGTTACTCCCCTCACATTAGGAGTGGAGACATTGGGAAGTGTATCGACTCCCCTCATCCAGAGAAACACATCAGTGCCAACAGGTAAAACTGAGATTTTTTCAACTGCCGCGGATAACCAAACATCAGTTGAAATCAATATTTTGCAAGGAGAACGACCTCTTGCAAAAGATAATAAATCATTGGGGCGATTTATCCTTGATGGTATTCCACCCGCTCCCCGTGGCGTTCCTCAAGTTGAGGTTTCATTTGACATAGATGCAAGTGGATTACTCACTGTCACTGCAAAAGACAAAGCAACTGGCAAGACTCAAGCCATAAAAATAATGGGTTCCACTGGTCTCACAAAGGAAGAAATAGAGAAAATGAAAACCGAAGCGGAGCAAAACGCTGAAAAAGACAAAGAAGAAAAAGAGAAGATAGAGGTAAAGAATAAAGCTGATAATCTTATCTATACTTCCGAAAAGTCCTTGAAGGACGTAGGGGACAAGGCACCAAAAGAACTCAAAGAGTCGATAGAAAAAAAGATTAAAGAACTTAAAGACATATCAGAAAAAGGGAATAAGGAAGATATTGAAAAGAAAACTTCTGAACTCTCTGATGAGCTCCAAAAAGTTGGTCAGTATATGTATAAGAAAGAGGAAAAAAACAATCCTCCAGCCGGCGGACCAAATCCAAATTCAAAAGGAGAAGAATCTGGTGAAAAAAAAGAAGACACAAAACCAACGGATGCTAAAGGTGATGTCGAAGAAGGCGAAGTTGTAAATAAATAAAGGGAACCAGATAATATATTTTTGTAGGGACAGAGCATTGCTCTGTCCCTACATGTTGTTTTATATATGGATTATTACGATTTACTTGGATTGAAAAAAGGAGCTTCTGATAGCGAAATAAAGGCTGCGTATCGCAAGCAAGCGCTGAAGTGGCATCCAGATCGTAATAAGTCTCCTGACTCTGCGGTTAAATTCAAGGAAATTAATAGGGCATATGAAGTGCTATCTGACTCACAAAAACGACAAATGTATGATCAGTATGGAAAAGAGGATGCCGGACAACAACAGGGACCATTTAGCTATACGTATTCCACAAGTGGAGGCGGTCAAAATCCATTCGAAGGAGTGGATTTTGGAGGAAGCGACCCATTTGATATTTTTGAACAATTCTTCGGATTTGGTGGAGCATCAAGTAGTCGATCTCGTAAACGAAGAGATCTCTACCAAATGGAACTTTCTTTTTTGGAGGCCGTACATGGAGTGGAGAAAGAAACGGTAATCAAGGGGAAAAGTCATTCAATAAAAATACCTGCCGGAGTGGATGATGGAATGAAAATACGTTTCAGTGATTTCGATGTACTCGTACGTGTACGTCAAGATAGCCATTTCAGAAGAGAAGGTCAAGATGTGTATGTAGAAAAAAAAATATCTTTTCCATTAGCCGCGCTAGGGGGGGAGCTTACGGTTGAAACATTGGATGCCCCTGTATCTCTTCGTGTTCGTCCTGGGACTAAGTCAGGTACGACGGTTCGACTCAGAGGACATGGCATAGTATATCCCCAACAAGCACACAAGGGAGATTTATATGTTATTTATACGATTGAGGTTCCAGAACGTATGTCTTCAAAATCAAAAAGGCTCTTGGAGGAGTTGCAGAAAGAACTGTCCTGATATACAATAGGGACATGAAAACTAATGCAGGCGCGTTAAAAAAAGGTGAATTTATTCTCCATCAAGACACTGTTTGGCAAGTACAAAGAGCCGACTTTTATTCTCCTGGAAAGGGTTCAGCCCTGATGAAAGCTCGCATAAAAAATCTTTTGACTCATAAGAATGTAGATTATGCATTTAAATCAAACGAAAGTGTGGATGTTCTTGACGTTTCCTGTATTGAGATGGAATATCTCTATAAAGACCAAGAAAACGTATTTTTTATGGATCAACGATCTTATAATCAATATACTCTCGCATTATCGATAGTGGGAGATGTGGCAAGGTTTATGAAAGAGGGAAATTCATATTATGTTTATATGCATGATGATAAACCCCTCAGTATGAGACCCCCAACTTCAGTGAAGTTTAAGATTATTGAAACAGAGGATGCCATTAAAGGGGATACCGTTTCAGGAGCAAAGAAAGCGGCAAAGGTGGAAACAGGAGTTACTGTTATGGTTCCTCTATTTGTAAAGGTGGGAGACATGATAACGGTCAATCCTGAAACGGGAGAATACGGAGAACGAGTTAAAGAGTAAACTATACTTATGCTATCTGTTGGAAAACTTCTGAAGGAAGCTCGTGAGAAAAAAAAGGTATCACTCAGAGAAGTAGAAAAACAAATAAAGGTACGTGAACAGTTCATTCGTGCACTTGAGGAAGACAAGTGGTATACATTTACATCACGCATTTATGTAACTGGCATTCTCAAAAATTATGCACGGTTTCTCGGATTGGATGAACGAAAGATTCTCGCTTTTTTTAGGAGAGAGTATGAGCGGAGTGAAGAGATAAAGTTCAAGGAAAAAATATCCACTTCCTATTTATCATCCGATTCAAAAAAAACATTACTTGCTGGATTTATTTTCATATGTATTGTATTGGTAGGATATTTTACTTATCAACTTTTTCAATATCTCAAACCTCCTGCGGTGCATATTGTTTCTCCAACAAATACGATATTCAAAAGGGAATTAACAGTCAAAGTAATCGGAAAGACGGAGAAGGAGGCGGTTATAACCATCATGGGAGAGCGTATTTATCAAAATGAAAAAGGAATATTCGAATATAACATGCTGTTGAAGAAAAAGGAAAACCCCCTGTTGATAGAAGTAATCGGAGCAAACGGAAAAAAAACGGTGCTTAAAAAGATCTTCAGGAAGACGCAATAAATTTTTGTATTCCCCTAATAGAATCCAATTGTTTTTGATCAAGTGGATTAAGTCCCAAGCGTTTTGCTTCCGATGAGGTTTTTTTCCCTAAATAACCCGAACGGATTTCTCCCAGTAGTCCTACTTCCCCAATAAATACCTGATTTGTCCTCATCAATTTTGATGATACTGATGAGTAGAGGGCGGCAATGATTCCTACGTCCGCAAGAGGTGAGGTGATGCGGATACCTCCGATAACATTGAAATAAATATCGTATGAATCAAGTTTCAAATTGAGGTATTTTTTTGCAATCGCAATAAGTAGTTGAATGCGATTGAAATCGATCCCTTTTGCCACTCTTCGTGGTATGGAAAGAGTTGTGGGGACTGCGAGCGCCTGTACCTCAAGGAACATTGGCCTGTTACCTTCACATATGCCTACTATCGCCTTTCCCACTTCTTTTTTTTGCGAATCCTCAAGAAGAGCGGTCGCTGAATTTACTTCATGGAGTCCATCTTCTTTCATCTCAAAAACGCCAATTTCATCGATAGAACCAAATCTGTTTTTTGAACTGCGCAAAATACGAAAAGGAGAAGACACGTCTCCCTCGAGGGATAAAACGCAGTCAACCATATGTTCCAATGTCTTTGGCCCGGCAAGGTCTCCATCTTTCGTCACATGCCCGATGACGAGGAAAGGTACGCCGCTTTTTTTTGCGAAGGGGATTACCCTATTCATTACTTCTTTTATTTGATTAATGCTACCTGGAGGGGTTTCAACGTCTTCCGTATAGAGCGTTTGGATTGAGTCGAGGATGACTAAATGGGTTTTCTTCTGCATTTCTATCCCCGACAGGATCTTATCAATATTTATTTCATCAGAAAACAATATATGTCCGATATCCGTGTGCAACCGCTCCGCTCGATGCTGAACTTGTTCAAGAGATTCTTCTCCTGAAACGTAGATTGCAGTGTTATTTTTTATAATCTGGAGAAGGAGAGTTGACTTTCCTATTCCCGGTTCTCCAGAAAGAAGGACAACTTCTCCCCTTATCACTCCTCCTCCCAAGACTCGATCAAACTCAAACATGCCCATTGATTGTCTATTAGATTTTGTTTTATCAATTTTTTTCAAGGGAGAAAATTGAGTGGGAGACGCTTTTTTCTGCGTGATTCTAGACTCCTCCTTTTTTTGTTGAAGCGTATTCCACTCTCCACACCCAGGGCATTTGCCAATCCAGGAAGCCGCACCAAACTGACAGGAAGAGCAAATGTAATAAGCCATTTTTATGTCATCCCCGCGGAGGCGGGGATCCAGTCTAAAATTATCAATTTTTAAATAATGTAAATTATCCTCTAGATTCCCGCGTTTGCGGGAAGGACAAAGTACTTCTCACATCTTCTGAACCGTTTTTATTCCGAGTAAATAAAGCCCCTCTTTTATTATTCTTGCCGTAATTACCGTCAAAAAAAGTCTTAGTTGTTTTTGTTCTCCCCCCGATTTTAATATTGAATTATTCTGATAAAAAACATTGAATTGTTGTGCAAGGTTAAATAAATAAGTTGCGATAATACTAGGGTTTTGAGCAACAGCTGCTCGTTTAACATTCTCAGGGAATTGATACATAAACCTCATAAGCGCTTGTTCCTCATTATTCATGATTAAGTCCTCAGAGTAATTAAATACCATGTCATTTAAATTATTTCTCTCAAGGACACTCTGACAACGTACATATGTATATTGCAAGTATGGACCAGAGTTTCCTTCGAAACTCACTGATTCATCAAAATTAAATGTAATATTTCCGCCAATTCCATTTTTTAACAGTGCATATTTAATTGCTGCCATTCCCACAATTTCTGCTGTTGAATTTTGTTTCTGTGTATCAACTCTAGCTTTTAGAACATTTGTTTTGGTTACTTCTTGCATTTTTTGCAATGCTTTTTTCTGTGTTTCATCCAAGAGCCAATTCGCAGTGATCACATTACCAAGGCGACTTGACATTTTGCCCTCTGGGACGTTAACCATTCCATGAAACACGTGAGATGTCTTTTTACGAAGCTCAGGATTAATAAGCTCAAGCGCTTTCATTACAACGGTAAAATATTCTTTGATTTCACTTCCAACCACGATAAGCGATTTGTCGTATGGAAAATCTTTATATTTTGTTGGAGCAAGTCCTAAATCTTTTGCCTCATAGGTAGGAAATCCCGCAGAATTAACGAATACACGAGTATGTAAACCATATTCCTCACCTTTAAAAACTATAGCACCTTCGCTTTCTTTAAAAATGCCCTTTTTTAAATTTTCCTTGACAAATTCTAGGCCAATTTTCCCTGTTTCTCGTTCAAAATAATAGTAGTCAAAGTGCGTTCCTAGCCGTTCATAGATTGTTTCGTAGTATTCAAGTGTCCACGTTCTGCTGTTTTCGTATAAATCGTGGATAGTTGGATCATTTGTATATACTTTTCTATTAATTTCTTTCATTTCTTTCTTTGCCTGCTCATTGCTTTCATAAGTTTGAGTTCCTAAGGCATACGATTGGCCCATGAATTTGGCTCTATCACTGGTATTCAAGGTACTAATTATTTGTATAGTCAATTCTTCTTTTTTCATCTTTTCTTGGGCTCCCCAAAGATATTTAGATACATGCATACCTACATCTCCCTGATAGTTTGCTCTCTTAACAAGAGCGCCATTTACCTCAAAAATACGTGTGAGCGATTCCCCTACGATATTACTGTATAAGTGACCTACATGAAATTCTTTAAAAAAATTTGGATCGGTATATTCAACCATTATTTTGACACCTGCCAAAGAGTCAGAACTTCCCAGTTTTTCTTCTAATGGACGATTGAGCGCTTCAAAAATACAGTTCTTTTTAATCCACACATTAACAAATCCAGGCTTGATTGCCACGCATTTTTCAATGTTTTCATTGGATTGGACTGAATCTGCAATCTGTATTGCTATTTCCATTGTATTCCTCTTGAGTTTTTTCGCCAAAATGAGCGCTACATTGGAGGAATAATCCCCAAATTGAAGTTGAGGGATAGACAACTGCACTTCATCAGTAAAATCAGCCTGACTTTTTTGAATAGCATTTGTGATTAATTGTTTAATATTGCTTTCCATGATAGGTATATGATATCACAATTCTGTAATACATTTTTGTACGAGTTTACTCAAATTTATTAAATCTTGAACGTTAATTTGTTCACTGGTAGTATGCGGAAATTGCACTCCATCAGACAGATTGAGTGTCTTAATACCATGCTCATTGAGTACATTTGCGTCACTTACGCCAGAATGAGCATATATAACTGGTTTTATAGCAGACTGCAGGAAAATATTCGACACTAAACCAATAAGTGGATCTTTATAACTATGAGTGTATCCAGAGCAGTAGCCATTGAGTGCAAAAGTATATTTAACCTTATATTTAGTTGCATATTTTTCTGCCAGTTGCTTTATCTTTTTAAGATGTTGGTCAAATAACTTTTTACTGTAGCTTCGCACCTCACCTTGAATATGAATGGTATTGGGGATGGTATTGATTCCCGTTCCACCCTCAACAAGACCAACATTTATGGTTGTTTCATCCTTATCTATACTGCCAACTGGCAGTTTGGAAAGCATTTTGAATGCAGGTATAAATGCATTTATGCCAGCATTAGGCGTTGAGGAATGAGCGGCTTTACCTGTGAATTGAATATCAAAATTATAAATATAGGGAGAGCGAAGTATTATTCCACCCAACGGTTTTACACTATCAAAAATGAGAGCTTTTTTTGCCTCAATCCATTCAAAATGGAAGTGCTCCACTCCATCCCCCGTTTCTTCCTTCACAGTAAAGAGTATTTCCAAGCTGCGATTGCAATTCGTATCAACCGCACTCATTATAGCGGCAATTGCAGCCTTATTATCAGCTCCAAGAATAGTTTTCCCATTAGATTTTATTATGCCATTCTTGACAATTGGATTAATGTTTTCTCCTGGTTGTACTGTATCCATATGAGCACAAAACAGTAATGGAACTCCTTTCACATTATTTTTTGCATATATATTTCCAACAGTATCGATCTTGAGCTGGAACTTATTATTAGTAAGCCATTTTTGCAAAAACAGACTTATTTGTCCTTCTTTACCCGAAGGGCTATCGATCTTGACGATGGACAAAAATATGTCTATGACATTATTCATATAAGTTATTATTCGAGTAATAATTACTCCAAAATGGTAATGGGTCGAAAATATTGATTTCAACCAACATACCCTCTTCTAAGTCCGATGCCGATAAACCCCGTTTTTTCTCATTACTGAAAAGTGTAATTAATTGGGGGAATTGAAATTTAATATTATTTCCGACTATTTTCATATACTCATTTTTTATTGTAAGAGTACAGAGGTTGTCCTCTTTAAAAGAGGTTTCAATATACACTTGTTTTTCAGAAAATCCAACTTCGTTTATTTTCATTATTTTTTTAATTTTCCCATTTGTAGAATATACTAAATGTAACGGCACTTTTTTTGTAAAATTTTCTCCTGAGTCGATACTTTTGCCAATTTGAGAAGTAATTGTTAATGATGAGTGATTAAGATATTTTAATATCATTTTACTTGTAATTAGTCCACCCACAATAAAGATAACGTCTTTAGTATCTTCTGCAATTTGTCTTAGTTGTTTTTCGTCCTCTTCAAGTGTTGTATTTTTATCAATATATGAAACCTTCCCAGTAGCTGTTAGAACAACTAATGGCGATCGTGTAAATGGTACATTTTGCATCTTAAGTCCGTTTAGGGTTGCTTTAGGAACCGCACGTAAACCGGCTAAATCCGAATTAATAATAGGTAGACCGCTTTGTAAAGCTGCATCAAACGCAATAGCTTCTTGACCAACTTCAACTGGCAATATTCCTCCGATTTTTTTTCCTGTCCGCTTAGAAAACAGCTTAATCATTTCGGGAATTTTTGCTTTATTTATAGGAGGTTTATCTGCGGGCCCCAATTCGGATGCAGTAACATAGACCAAATCAGATGGGAGACTGGCAAGTTCATTTAACTGAATTACTTTTATCCCCCTTTTTATGTATAAAGAATCTAAACAGGACATCTGGTCTTTGTATGACAGCCCCCCTCCACATGAGAGGATGCTAGATCCTAAAATAATTAACTTTGCCTCCTTATAGAAAATGGTATACATATTAATACTGTCTATGAACTAATAAAACTTCATCAGGGATTGTTTTCTGATGTCGATAAAGACGAGCGGGCTTGCTCACACCCTCAAGGACTCCTGGATGAGGATATAAACAGGTCATATTGAAAGGTATTCCACTTTTTTGTGCCATTTTTTTTGCTACTGACAATATTTTTCCTTCTCCAGGATCCTCTATACCTATTGTTGTTTGACCATCACTTTGTTGCAGATACATATAACTATAGCTAGCATCAGCAAGTTGAGTCCATGAAGAAATCATAGTTGTATTAATAATACTATTCCATAGTTTGTCTTGTTTTAACATTTCTAGGGTGTCTTCCAAGTCTAAATGCTTTTCGAACAAATTTACAGGTGTTATTATGTTTTCTAAAGGACTACCAAATTGAATAGGATTTATTTGTTTTTTCAATTTATTAGAGAACCAATCTTCTAATACTGAAGTCTTTTTTTTTAAAAACGTGGCGAGTTCTTTACATTGAACATCTGTAAGAACACCTGAATCATAATATTGTTTAAGATATAACAGATATTCAGGGTATGGGACATGCCAATAAAGCGAAACATCATGTTTCGGCGACATGCCTCCATTCATTAGTGCTTTAATGAATTTTGTAGTTCTTTCAATAATATCCACTTCATAGAGTGTTGGTTTTGGATTTAAGACTAATGAGTTTATTTGCTCATCCAATGTGTCTGGTACCTCACTTTCCAATAGTGAATGAACGTTTCCTGCTTTATCGAACCCTGAGATAGTTTCTTTCCCTCCAATACATGTTCCACCTACTATTTTTATAGTATGTGATTCGGGATCAATATCATCTCCCGCAGATCTTGTGCCAATAAAAAAATAGTTGTTATTTCCAATCTGTACGTCAACAAATGGGGCATAATTCTTATGATCAAGATATTCAGTACCCATTTTATGTTGTACGTCAAGACGTGCGAGTATATCGGATAATTTATGTCCCACTTGACGAGCTTCTTTGTGATCTGGCCCACCAGCAAGTTGCTTCAATGTAACTTGATTGTTACCAAAAAATCCACCTGAATCTGGCATGTCAGAAATTGGTATAATTGTTTGTTCGTTCATATATAATAATTCCAATTCATAATTGGTACAGATTATTTTTTAAATTGGGGACAAAGCCAATAAGTCTCTCCAAATTTACCTTTATTAACTTTTCCAGGCCCTCTCTCATGCTCTCAAATTTTTTATAAGGAATACTGTGAGTCCCTCCGGCTGCAACTCCATCTGTTTCATGAACAATGAATCCTGGTGGCAGTTGAATCGCTCCATCTGCTAGAGGCATAAGTTCAGTACAATTTCCTGAGGCAACAGCTTCTTTGAGAGCTTTTTGCCCCTCAATCCCACCGCATCCAGTTAAGGCAACAGCAAGTAAAGTGGTTGTTAACAAAAATTTTTGATAATTTTTCATATATAATTAAAATAATTTCTAAAAAAAATCCCCCGTTCTTAATTCGGGGGTTGAGTAATAGTGAAAGGGTTGTTTTTTTATGCAGAACAATACCTACTACTCTCCCTGTAGAGTCGCCTTAAAGAAGCTGATT
>Ga0066637_10003269_pt1 | contig 10888 bp, 9 predicted proteins | sample CryGeyCG2014_020_FD_62737 | JGI IMG/M metagenome (GOLD analysis project Ga0066637, IMG submission 62737) | Groundwater microbial communities from aquifer - Crystal Geyser CG08_land_8/20/14_0.20 | ecosystem: Environmental > Aquatic > Deep subsurface > Groundwater | place: USA: Utah: Grand County...
AAGGAATTATCTGCAAAGGGCAAATTATTCGCATCTGCCACTCTAAACTCAGCATCAAATTTATACCTTTCCTTTCTTATTTTGGCTCGGTAAATTGCTTCTTCAGATAAATCGACACCGGTTACCTTTGCCCCTTCTTTGGCATAATATTCCGACATCATCCCCGAGCCACAGCAGACATCCAGTAACGATAGACCTTTAATTGGAAATGGTAAAGTCTCTAATGCCTTTTGAAACTTATAATTAATCAAAAAATTGTACAATCGCCCGCTATTGTGTGGACGCCTTATTTCAAATTCTTTATCCCAACTTTTATACATAAAGATTGATTCCTATTTTCATTAAGATCTGGGACCTTACGACCTTACTTTTTCAAAATCTTTTTCGCATCTTTAATTATCTCTTTTAGCTTCTGATCATAATGGGCTGATGTGTATTCATTTTTTTTCTTAAGACCTCTATTAACGAGTTTGTTTCTTAAAGAAGAATCTGTCATCAACCGGAAAATTGCTACCGCTATCTCTTCAACATTTTTTGGGTCAACCAATATTGCCGCATCACCCACTTGCTCTTTTATACCTCTGATATTTGAAGTTATTACCGGACATCCAAACGAAAATGCCTCTAATGGTGGAATATTTGATGGTCCAAAAAAGGTAGGCATTACTAAAGCCGTAGCCATTGAATAAATTGTTCCTAAATCTACATCAGGAACAAATCCTATATATTTTACTTGTTTGTGCACATTAATCTCTTTTGCTATTTTTTGTATTTTCTTAAAAACAGATTTTTGAATAGAGCTATTATGTGAACCACAAAAAACAATAGGAGCGACTATTTTATATTTTTTTTCCAAGAGCTTTAATGCTTTTATGATGTTAATATGATTTTTGTGTGGCCAAAACTGTGCAGGATAAAAGAGAAAATTCTGTGGTAGTCTATATTGCTTTTGTATTTCCGCCTTTTCTTTATCAGAAATTTTCTTCCTATTACAATTTTGCGCTGGCAACATTGGTAAAATTTTTATCTTTTCTGGTGAAGCCCCATATAAGTTGTAGAATCTTAAGGCATCCTCTTTCCCTATCTCTGAATCAACCAAAACAAACAAAGCATGTTTAATTGCATTCCGAAAAAAATATTCTCTATGGTACCATTTACCATAACTTGCCACTTCTGGAAATTCTGGATGTAAACGATGTTGAATGTCATGGATAGCAATAATATAAGGTAAACCAACTTCAAATGACATGGTTGAATGCGCAGAATAGATAATCAAATCTATCTTCTCGTCTTTGAGAAATTTCCTTAGTTTCATTCTCCGTTTAATATCATCCATTTTGCCACCGTATCTTCTTGGTTGTAAAAGATGAGAGAAATAAAGCCAGATATTGCCTGCAAGTTTCTCTCCTGCAATATCTATAAATTTCTGTTTCCAATTCTCTATATGCGAATTCCTTAATGCTATGTGGGCGAAATGAGGATTTTGAATGTCTAGTTCTTGAAGCATCTGAAAATTTGAAGAAATTAATACAATAGTATCCTCCTCGATAATCCTATCAAGGGACAAAAGCATCGTATTTGTATATTGGAAAACGCCACCGACAAAGTTTCTTGTTTCTGGAACGAAACCAATTCTCATCTTTGTTTATAGATTACTCCTATTACGTCTTGAATTTTTGAATTTTACAATTGTAACTTCCTTTGTCCACCTCAGTAACTATCTTTCACACTCTTCTAAAAATTTTCTTATAGAGATGCAAACCTTGTTAATCTGTTTCTCTGATAGCGTCAAACCAGAAGGGAGATACAAACCCTGCTTTGCAATTTTTTCAGCAACAGAATAATGTTCATCCTTGAATAATCCCATTTTATGAAAAATGGGCTGTTCATGCATTCCCAGAAAAAACGGTCGTGTATCCACACCATCTTTACGCAAACGCTCGGCAAACTCTTTTGCATCTCTCCTGATGTTTTCATCTAAAACCACTCCGTACATCCAGTAAACATTTTTTGCCCATGATTCTTCAACCGGAAGAATTAATCCTGAGATATTTTTTAATCTCTTTGTGTACCTCTGGCCAATCCATCTTTTTTTCTCTATAAGTTTGTCAATCCTTTCCAGTTGGGCTAAACCAATAGCCGCCTGCAAATTAGTTAATCTGAAATTATGCCCTAATTCTGTATGGTAAAAACGTCTTCCCTTTTTGAAACACAGATTTCTTAAAGATTTTGCCCTTTCTGCATATTCCTCGTTATTTGTAAGCATCATCCCGCCTTCTCCTGTAGTAATAATTTTGTTAGCATAAAAACTGAAGCAGCTTATGTTTCCTAAACTACCACATTTTTTGCCTTTATACTCTGCACCGTGTGCCTCAGCGGCATCCTCAATGATAACTAAACTATATTTCTTTGCCAATTCCCATATTGGGTCCATATCACAAGGATGGCCATAGATATGTACAGGCATAATTGCCTTTGTCCTTTTAGTTATCTTTTCTTCAATTTTATTTATATCTATTGTCCAGCTTCTTGGCTCTGAATCAACAAGAACCGGTTTACCTCCATTATAAATGACCGCAAGGGCACAAGAAATAATCGTAAAGGTTGGCATTATAACTTCATCGCTTGGCTTCAAATCAAGGCAGCCAAAAGCAGTTTGCAAAGCGGTTGTGCCATTACTCACAGCAATACCATATTTCACACCACAATATGCCGCCCATTTATTCTCAAATTCCTCGATAAACTTCCCTGCAGAAGAAATCCATCCTGTTTTCAGGCACTCAGTTATATATTGGAGTTCTCTTTCACCAATTAAAGGTTCATTTACTGGTATCATTTTCTACTCCCTCGAATGACTCTTTATCGCCTTCTTTGCCTGAATAAGGACCCTGTTTGACTTCTATCATCTCTGTATCTTCAAGCATCTTGAAGCCATGGCCTCCAGAGCAAAGGAAAATTATATCGCCTGCGTTTAACTCCCTTGAGGTTATGTATTCTTTATTTGTCGTATAGAAATTAGCTACTACCCCCCCCTTCTTTATAAACAAAACTTCTTGAGTAAGTGCTATTTTCCGATGGACATCTTTATGAAAATGCGCTTTTATTATATTACCTTTTTTATGGGGAAGATAACCGAGTTGTTGGGAAAAATCAGGAGGACTGAAAAATACAATTTTGCCTGAACTGTAATTTGCTCTCAAAATTACAGCAATTAATTTTGCTTTATATTTAATCTCTTCATAATTTTTATCTTGCATTCCTCCTCCTATTTAACCTTAGCTATCACTGTCATATTCCAATAGTGCTCTGTAAGTGCCTTTTTTAACTCAAGGAATGGGCAAAATTCTATCTTCTTAAATCCAGCTACTTCAAGAAAATACTTAATCTCCTGGGGAAAAAGAAATCTCATTAAATGAGATTCGTTGGATTCACTAATTATATTATCCGCTTTTATCTTTAAAACTTTAAATCGAATCTCTACAGTATGGGTTAATATGTTAAGAATAGGCTCTGTAAATCTTATTACCTTCTCTTTGTTATTCAATTTCACTTCTTTAATACACGTGGTTGGTTTATCTATAAGAACAGCTGGACCATTCCAGCAATCAAATAAAAACAGCCCTCCGGGTTTCAAATGTTTTCTTGCCACTTTGCAAGCTCCTACAAGAGCAGAATTGTTGACTTGATAGCTCATAACTGCGAACATGGAAATTACAGCGTCAAACTTTTGTCGTAAGTTGATATTGGTAATATCGCCTTTGATAAACTTTGTACGGAGATTTGCTCGGTTGGACTTGATTTTAGCTAATTTGAGCATCTCCCCTGAGTGATCTACACCCATAACATAATATCCACGTTTGGAGAGAACCAAAGCATGTCCACCTGTACCACATCCTAAATCAAGGACTGTTTTCACTTTGCCAGAACATTTTGAAAAAATTGCCTCGATAAAATCACATTCTCTCTCATAATTTTTATCTCTGTATAAATCATCATAAATCATTGCATATTCTCTTCCAAATACTGGCATATTGCCTTCTTTAAGACAGTAGTTTTATGCTCGCAGCAAATCAATTGCTTTTAGAATACTTTCTGCATATTTCTCAGGGGTTTTGTCTTTGATTATTTCCAAACTTTTCCTTCCCATTTCTATCCTTTTTCTATCCTTTAATAGTAACTCTTTTAGTTCTCGGGTCAATTCATCAATATTATTCGGGTCAAAACTATATCCATTTATGCCATCTTTTACCAAATCTTGCGTTACCCCCGCTAATTTTGAAGAAATTACTGGTAATCCACAAGCCATCGCTTCATTCACCACCAATCCCCAGACCTCATTAAATGAAGGAAGAACGAATACATCAACTAATTTATAATATTTGGCAATATTTTCCTTTTGCACAAATCCCTCAAAGAAAATATTTTTAATCCGATGTTCTTTAATATATTTTAGATAATCAGGTTTTTCCATACCATCTCCAACCAAGATCAAACCCACATTATCCATATTGAGTTTTTGAAATGCCTTTATTAAATTAAGCACTCCCTTGTGGACTATAAAATTACCCACGTAAAGGATATTTTTCGGGGGGTGTCTCTGTTTCATTTCTTCTATTTCGTCTTCCTTAAGTTCCTGTGATTTTCTAATAAACCATTCTACATCAACCGTATTACAGCCAACAACGATTTTCTCTGGGTTCGCTCCATAATGGATAATCTGCTCTTTAGCTGCTGTCCCATAAGTAATATAGGAATTAAATCTTGAAATAATTGCTTTTTTGTAAAAGTTAGTCAAGGGATTTTTGAGAAAACCGCTTAAGAGATGACTACCTGCCCAAAGAGTAGTCGGAATATCGTTTACCTTTGCATAAATTAGCGTTTCAATAGTTGCTAAATAATGATAGCCACAAATACAAATAGCATCTGGTTTGAATTCTCTTAATTCTCGCCATAAGCCCCAGTTAAAATAAATTGGCATTTCTTTAGATTGAATAAAAAAACAAATATTTTTTAATATCTTGTAGTTAAAATTTATCTCTTCTTTATAGATTTTCCACTTTCGGTTACTATCGGTTTTTGCTAAAAAAATCACCTCAAAATCTAAATTATCAGTTCCCCCCAAACTGTTAAAAACTGGAATTGAATAAGGAGAGATGATGTTGGTAATAAGAATTAATTTCATCATATCACTCAAAGTGATTTTTAAAATTGTGTTTATACTTTAAGAAATACACCAGCCTATTGCGATACTTGTAATATTTGTTGATTAAATTATTCAACATCCCAGGAGCATAGGTCTGTCTTATTGTTTCGAATTCCTGATTCCATTTCAGCTTAGTTTTTTTGGAACCACTTTTACTTTGAGGATAGATTCTAAAATTTCCTAATATTCTGGGGATCAATGTTATTCTAAATTCTTTTCCAATTCGGCAGTAAAATTCCCTATCCATTGAATAATTAAATTTTTCATTAAGATATCCAACTTTTTTCAATACTTCTTTTCTGAAAAATACTGTAGGTTGACTGGGGGTAAATCTCCCACACACAAATTTCCTGTAATCAAAATTTATCATTTTTTTTGTTAAAAGAAGATTAGAATCTTTATCAATATAATTAAAATATCCATAAACCATACTAACTTCAGGATGTTTTTGAAAAAAATCTACAACAGTACTTACTGTATAAGACATATATGTATCGTCAGAATTCTGCCAGGCAAGAATTTTACCAGTTGCTATTTTAAATCCTTTATTAATTGCATGAGTTTGCCCCCTATCCGGTTCTGATTTCCAGATAATTCTATCAGAATATTTTTTTAAGATTTCCAATGTATTATCCGTAGAACCCCCATCCATCACAATATGTTCGATATTAGGATAGTTTTGAGCCAAAACACTCTTTATTGTTTCTTCAATAAACTTACCCTGGTTGAATGAGGGAGTGATGATTGAAACTTTTGGCTGAGACATTATTTTCCTCTGAAAACTCTATAGCTTTGAGAATAACTGCCATGGACAAGAAAACAATCGCGCTTCTTTTAAAATACAAATAAAAAGGCGGAATAACTTGGTCGGCAATGAAAACCGTAACTAGAATATATGCCCACAGGCCAATCGCTGTTGCTCTTAGGGATGGGTCAGAAATACTCTTCTGCAGTTTTTTTGGATAAGTATATCTTAAAAAAGAAACAAACATGAATACATAAATAATTAATCCCAATATACCCATTTTTAGCCACGTATGTATAAAACTATTATGCACCTCCACAGATTCTTCTTTCAGTAATTTGCTAATTCGTGAGGTTTTATAATATTGAGCAAATCCAATACCGGCAATGGGATGTTCTTTAATTATATCTAACGCATCTAAAATATCCCCCCGATGGATGATATTAGTAGCATAAATCTTTGAGGGTTGATCGATAAAAATATTCATAGAATGTAATCTTCTTAACAGAACCTCCGTATCTATTCCCTGGATAAAATAAGTTCCTATAAATACACCCCAGCCCGTTAAAATGAAAATAGTCATTAACTTAACCTTTTTGGGGAATTTCGCAAATAACGAAATTAATATAATTATCAAAATCATACTCCCTACAGGTCCTCGCCTTAAGGAATACACAATCGCAAGACTAACAACTAATGCACCTATAATTATTACAATCTTTTGAAAATTATTCTTCTTAAAAATAGCAATGCTTATCATTATGGAAAATGCCATGAGTGAAGTAGAAAGAAAACCCATTTCAGCATTGGTTATATTCTCAAATCCACCAAATTCTATGCCTCTTCCAAGAAGGATCAATCCTAAGCTATATGTGTTTTTAATTACTACAAAAGTCAAAAGTAATCCTAAAAGAAATTTCAGCGAATGAATATTCGTTATAGCTATTAAAGCGAGGTAAAAAGTTAAAATACCTAAAAGAAGATTTTTCCAATCGAAAATTCCTAAGCGTTCAAGAGCAAATCCACTTATTTGTAATCCGCTTAAAAACCCAAAAGGAATGCAAATAAATAAAATTATCGCGATATACTTATTTATTGGCGTTGTAGGAATACGTAAATTAGAAAAACCCGTCGTTACTGAGAAGAAAAATAGGCTTAATATTATTACATCTACTGGACGCAAATTTAAGAAATATTTTGTGAAGAAAAATCCTGCTTTCTGTTCATATGCGAATGGCGATTCTAATGAGAAAACTATGGCAAAGAACATTACTATCAGCCCCAATCTTATGATGCTACTTATCGTTATTTGAGAGAAAATAATTTTAATTTTATTTTTCATTTAGGTTCAATTCAGGGAGTCATTTAGATTTACTTGCTAAAAGGATGGACCGACCACGTTCACTAACTGAAATTATTTTGATCTGGTTAAAACCTACGGCTTGTAATCGAGCAGTTTCCATTTCAATTGAATCATGACCTTCGTATAACAATTCATTAAATTGGCCAAGAAACTTAAGGAATCGTTTGCGATTTTTTAGCCAATTTATTACTGAAAGAGCAATAACTAAATCAAAGTCACGAAGTTTTTCTTCCCATGATTCATCATAATCAAAATCTATTAAATAAAACTCATTTTTGAAATGAAATGCCTCTGAAACTAAACGGGCACTTTCTAAAATAGCACTGTCATGATCAACACCTACACATTTACAGGCACCGGCACCTCGGGCAAAAGCTGAAAATAGACCAAGATTGCATCCAAGTTCAATTACCCGTTTATTTTTAAAATTAACATTCTTATAAATCTTTCTCCATCGCAGTTCCCACGGTCTTTCACCTTCGAAATGACAACCTGCAATATCAAAACTATAATAAGCAATTTTACATCTTGGTGAACTTGCATCAGATTGTGCACCCTTTAGCCATGCTCTCTCAAGTTTCTCAAGATCAGGATTACTGCAGCTTTTAGTTACCGGGGTTGGTAGTGTCGGTTTTTTAATTGAGACATACAATCTTTTAGCGAAAGCTATTAATCCGGGAGGGAACCAGCTATATGTGACTTTTCTGCATAGCGTAATAAAGCAAAAAAAGGTATGCATTTTATTAATCTTTATCCCAAATATATCAATAAAGATGGCAAGAAGAGGTTGTATTCTAATCGCTTGGTCAAAATCTATAATATGGACCTTACCACTACTAGCCATAACAAGTATGTTATCAGTTTTAAGATCTCGATGGGCAACACCGTGTAAATTTATCCGAACAATTAACCGTAATATTTTTAAGAGAATATTTATTTTATTTATGACAAAACCATTTCTAAGTAAATTCTCTAATGTTTTTCCTGGTATATAGCTATAGGTAATAAATTCCCATACGCCCTCTTGCCCATATTGAAGATTATTAAATCCAAGTACATTTTTTAATTGATAGAGTATTTCATATTCTCCTTCCAAAGTTTGCGTTTTTCTATAAAATTTATCGATCACGCGGATTTTTATGATTTTATTTTCTAATCGGTAAATTCTCCAATTTCCAGAAAATTTGCTAATCGAAACCAATTCGACTTGAGATCCAAACTTATACTTGACAAAATCATCCCACCGCTCATTTTCGGATTGGTATTGCCCATAAAGAGACATCTCTTCTCTCATAATCTTTGCAATTAAAAGGAAGACTTACCCAGAAATATTTTTGTTACCTTCTTCAAAAATTTAATTTTTTCACCTCCCATCATTATTATATCGCTAACTACAATGACTCCCATAGTGAAAGAAGCGAATGTGAGATAATAAATTAAAAAATTAAACCAGCTCTTTATTTCTCTGGAAGAGAGAAAAGTATATGATAAGAATAAAATGATTGTGCCCACAATCAGTGGACCATATGTATGATATAGATACTCAAACCAGCTTTTGTCAGCGAAAAACTTGGTTTTTATTATAATAGCAATTGTAATTCCTGAAACAGAGCTCGAAAGATAACCAAAACCAGCACCAGCCAATCCAAATTTTGGTATTAAAATTATATTTACACCCAAACCAATTACTCCTGCGATCCAAGCAGCTAAAACATTCCACCTTACTTTGTCGATACCCGCCATGAACATATAACGAATAATACCAGTTGATAGAAAGAAAAAAGCAATAATAAGAATTGAAAATAAACTACAATTTTTTTCAGCAAAACCATGTCCGACCCAGAGTTCCAAAAAAGTTTTGCCAAAAATGAGAAGGGGAATATAGATACCCGCAGAAAATAATCCTATAATCCAAGAACCATTTATAAAATATTTGTATATCTTTTTCTTCTCATTCTTGCCTTGTAAGTAGCTTATAAGAGGGAAAAAAACAGTACCAATTTGAGATAACCCAGTATGACCTTTGGAACAGAGTGTCACCGGAACATTGTAGTAACCTATAGCGGCTGGCGGTAAAAAAATGCCTATGATCACCCTATCCAACCAGTGATACATCATACCTCCTATATCAGCTACGGTCTGCCAAGAACCATAACTTATTGTCTTTTTAAATAAACACCTATCAAACTTGGTTCTAATTTGTAGTTCAGGGAATACCCTTCGGGCTAAAAACCACCATCCTATTATCGATATGGTTAAAACAGCCGCATTGGATTGAACCAAATTCACTAAATTTCCACCAGTACGCAAAACAGTCAGACCGACAAGAGCCATTAAGCCAAAGAAGAAGCTTGTGCCAATGGCTACAAATTTAAAATTTTGAAAAGCTGTAGGGATACCTTTTAAGGTCCCTGCTATTTGAGCAACAAACCACCCAGTAGCCATCCAGTAAAAACATTTCTGAACCGTAATTTGACTTTCTATAGGGATTTTAAGAATCTTATGGGCCAGAGGGTCAGCTAAAAGAATGATTGCTATGAATCCAACCATCCCAACCAGAAGATTAAAACATAAAGTAGTATTGATAAATTGGTTTGCTCTCCCGTAATCTCCGCGACCAATGCTCTCAGCAACATATTTGACTGTAGCCGGAGCAACCCCTAAACCTATTAAACTAAAACTAACCATTACAGATTGAAACAATACAAATAACCCATAATTCTCATCTCCTAACAAAGAAATGAAAAGAGGAATAGTGATGAAGGTAATAACCAACGAGAATAAAAATCCTCCAATATTCCATATAGTATTTCTGCTGGTTTTTACTGAAAGCGATTCGTTTTTAATAGGTTCTTCTTCCACTTGATTTATACCACTCAATAGTTTTCTTTAGTCCTTCCTCAAATGGTGTTTTTGCCTTAAAACCAAATTCTTTTTCGGCTTTTGATGTATCAAGGCATCTCCGAGGCTGACCGTCGGGTTTGGTTGTATCCCAGATGATTTTTCCTTTAAATCCAGTCAGTTTGGCAATTAGTTCAACCAAATCTTTAATGGAAATTTCAAAACCTGCTCCAAGATTTACCGGCTCAGGCTTATCATATTTTTCGGTAGCTAACATAATACCTTCAGTCGCATCTTCTACATAGAGAAATTCTCTTGTGGCATTTCCGGTTCCCCAGACAACAATTTCGTTTTTGTTCTCCTTAATAGCATCAAAACATTTTTTGATTAATGCCGGTATTACATGTGAAGACTTTGGGTCAAAATTGTCCCGGGGTCCATAAAGATTTACAGGCATTAAAAATATGGAATTGAATCCATATTGTTTTCTATATGCCCGTGACTGAACCAATAACATCTTTTTGGCCAAACCATAGGGAGCATTGGTTTCCTCTGGATAACCATTCCATAGGTTTTCTTCTTTGAATGGAACAGGGGTAAATTTAGGATAGCAACAGATAGTCCCAAGAGCAACGAATTTCTCTATCCCAAATTTTCTTCCCTCTTCCATCAATTGAACCCCCATCATTAAATTATCATAGAAGAATTCGCCTGGATTTTCCTGATTAGCCCCAAT
>Ga0066637_10003270_pt1 | contig 10887 bp, 13 predicted proteins | sample CryGeyCG2014_020_FD_62737 | JGI IMG/M metagenome (GOLD analysis project Ga0066637, IMG submission 62737) | Groundwater microbial communities from aquifer - Crystal Geyser CG08_land_8/20/14_0.20 | ecosystem: Environmental > Aquatic > Deep subsurface > Groundwater | place: USA: Utah: Grand County...
AATTCGTAAATTGGTGTCGTGTTGCTTTACTCTAAAATTGCTCGAATTCTTCTTACACCCGAACCCGAGGATTCTTCTTTTATAATTTTAAAATGACCTAATTCTGAAGTTCTTTTTACGTGAGGCCCGGCACATATTTCCTTTGAAAAACTGCCAATTGAATAAACCGTCACTCTCTCGGGATATTTTTGTTTAAAAAATGCCAAAGCTCCAGATTCTACAGCATCAGTATAACACATTTCTTCTTTTTTAACTTCTAAATCTTCTTTAATTTTCTGATTAACAATTTCTTCAACTTTTTTCAATTCATCTTCAGTCATTTTTTGAGAGTGAGAGAAATCAAAACGAAGTCGTTGAGGGGTGATGTCAGAACCCATCTGTTTAATATGCTTTCCCAGAACCTGCCGAAGCGCTTGATGAAGTAAATGGGTTGCTGTGTGTAATTTTGTAGCTTCATAAGTCGCTTCCTTCCCTATTCCGCCAAATTTTGCTTCTCTACCTGCCCGCGAAACTTCTTGATGTTTTTTAAAAGATTTTTTAAATCCTTTTTCATCCACTTTTAAATTTCTCTCTTTTGCCAACTCAATTGTTAATTCTAAGGGAAATCCATAAGTATCATAAAGATGAAAAGCATCTGTGCCTGAAATAGCTCTTTTTGCAGATATTTTTTCAAATTGTTTCAAACCTTTTTCAAGAGTTTTTTCAAATTTTTCTTCTTCATTTTGAATAACTGTCAAAATGTCGGTTTCTTTTGATTTAACTTCGGGATAAACATCTTGATAAATCTCAACAACTTTTTGAGCCAAGGGGATTAAAGAATTTTTTGGAAGTTCTAATAATTTGCAAAATCTAATTGCCCGGCGAAGAACTCTCCGCAAAACATATCCTTGCTCAACATTTGAAGGTAAAATCCCCTCGGCTGTCAAAAAAACAGCGCTCTTAATATGGTCTACAATAATTCTTTCTGCTTTTTCATTTCTTAAATCTTTAATCTTTAATCTTAAATCTTTAATAATCGGTTCAAATAAGTCAGTTTCAAATACACTTGATTTTCCTTGCGCTACCATTGCTAATCTTTCGAAACCCATTCCGGTATCAACGCCTTTTTGTTTTAAAAGTATCAGTTTTTTATCTCGGCTCTGATAGTATTCGTTAAAAACCAAATTCCACAACTCTACGCCATTTACATAAATTTCAGTTGTCGGGCCACAGGGTCCTTCTTCTCCGGTTGGACCCCAGAAATTGTCTTTTCTGCCGAATTTCTTGATTTTTTCTTTTGAAATGCCTAAATCCTGCCAGACTTTTTCAGATTCTTTGTCTTCCGGAACCTCCTTGTCGCCTTTAAAAACAGAAACGTAATCAATTTCCAAACCAACCTCTTTTGTTATAAATTCGTAGGACCATTCAATCGCTTTTTTTTTAAAGTAATCTCCAAAACTAAAATTTCCCAACATCTCAAGAAAAGTCAAATGGGTATTATCCCCTACTTCTTCAATGTCAGAAGTCCGAAAGCACTTTTGACAAGAAGTAATCTTAGGACCATAAGGGGATTCTTTCCCTAAAAAATATTCTTTAAATTGCTGCATTCCGGCAGTGGTGAACAAAACGCTGGGGTCGGTCGGTAAAAGCGAGCTCGAGGGAACAATTATATGACCGCGTTTTTCAAAAAAGTCCAAAAATTTCCTTCTCAATTCTTTTGAATTCATTCTTTAATTTTACTAAAAATAAATTTTTTTTCAAATAAAAAGAAGTAGATTCTACTCCGAAGTGCAACATCAAGATAATTTAAAAGGGCATGTGTTTTCAGGTAAAATGATAATTGTCTAGGTCAGACCTAGTAGGTATTATTCTATAAATAAATTTTTATCAACTCCAAAAGCTTTTTTTAATTCTGCTTTGTAAAAAATCCAACTTTCTATGGATTGTTTTAAATTTTCAGGTCCTCCAAAAACTTCAAAGAGAAACTCTCTCTTAGTAACTGATGGAAAATTCTTTTTACCAATACAATCTGAATAGCTCGACCATTTATAAGATTCTATGTGTTTAATTGCTTTCTGAGGATTCTTTGCGCCTTCTTCCTTCCAATTTTTTTCTAAAAGTCCAATCGGATTGGTGAAAATATAACATATTACATTCATAACTATCGCCCAATTTCTTCATAAATAGAGAAATACCACTATCTGCCAACTGACGAACAACTAAATGGTAATGAGTTGGCATTAAACAAACCGCCAGAATTTCCACTAGTGGTTCTCGAGAATTTGACGGGGTCTGCCCCCGTTTGTCTTTTCGATCTTTGCGTTGATTTATTCGAAAGCTCATTCTTACCATATTCTTATCATTCAACTCATAAAGACAAAAGATAAATCGAAAATAATCGGCAATCTGCCGGAAAAGATTTTTCCCCTCTATTGCTCTATTGACTATGTGATAATGTTCGCCGTTAACAAATTGTAGTCGTTGTGCCATAAACAAATATGCCTAGGACAAATATGCCTAGGTCTGACCTAGTAATTTTCTGTTGTTTTATTTATCTTAACAAAAATAAATAATTTTTACAAAAAAAGCCGAGGAAAAAGCCGAGGTCCGACCTCGGTCAATTGTCGAGGGTTGTCGAGGGTCAAACCCTCGACGTCGAGGGTTTTGACCCTCGATTTTGCCAATTTCTGAAAGTTATAAGTTGTAGGTTGTAGGTTGTAGGTTGTAAGTTGTAGGTTGTAAGTTGTAAGTTTTTAGGTGAATCTATCCGCCACCACTGAAGCCGCAAAAGCTTCTGGTTTTATTTTTGCTTCAAAGCCATTACTTTTGATTAGTCCTACTACCTCTTTTATCATATCTTTTGTCTTTCCCCCTTCTCCAACATCAGCATGGATGTAACGAAATTGATAATTGAATTCTTCGGGACTTTCTTGAAACTTTTTTTCTAAAGTTTCTCTTAAATCCAAAGCTATTTCGCAAGATATTAAAATTTCGTTTAAAACTCTTTGGTGAATATTTTGAAATCTTTTAGAAAACGATTGAGGGTGTTTGATTTTTTTTAAAAAAAATCTCCCGCCAAAACCCACCCTTAAAACTACTATGGCTACTGGAAAAGAAATATTTACACCTGAAGAGGAGTCGCAACCAACGACAATATCATAAAACTTTTCTGGTTTTTCTTTTAGATAATTAAAAATCTCTTTAGTTACTTCTTCAAAATTCAAATTACCTTTGGTGGGACTAAAAAATTTAGTTTTTTGAATATCCTGCATAGTTCTTCATTCTACAAGAACATCCTTTAAAAGTCAAATTTTACTGACTGCTTTTAATATCTCAATAAATTCATTGGTTTTCAAAGATGCTCCTCCGACTAATAACCCATTAACTCCTGATTCTTTGATATAACTTTTGGCATTTTCTTTGTTTACACTCCCTCCATAAAGAATCCTCAGATTACTTGCCAAAATTCTGCTATATTTTTTGTAAATAACTTTTCTAACAAATAAAGCGGCAGATAATACTCTATCAAATGAGCAAAATTTCCCTGTTCCAATCGCCCAAATTGGCTCGTAAGCTATAATTACATTTTTTATTCTTGTTTTAGAAACATTTTTTAATCCATCTTTGATTTGCGACTCTAAAATTCCAAAAGTTTGTCCCTTTTTTTCGCCAATACATAAAATAGGTTTTAAATTAAACTCTAAAGCCTTTTTAATTTTTTTATTAATCATCTCGTCTGTTTCTCTTAAATATTTTCTTCTCTCAGAATGACCTAAGATTGCGTATTTTAAACCTAAATTCTTTAACATTAAAGGCGAAATCTCACCGGTAAATGCTCCTTCTTTTTCCCAAAAACAATTTTGCGCTCCAAATCCAATTTGACTTTTCTTGCCCCTGCCGATTTTCTCAACTAACTTGGAAATATAAATAAATGGCGGACAAATAACGACTTCGACATTTTTGATATTTCTCCTTTTCCTTTTTATTGAATTAAAAAGTTGCTTGGCTTCTTTTAAGCTAGTTGGGTTACATTTCCAATTGGCTACAATTAAAGCTTTCATATTTCACTACGAATTACGAATATCTACGAATTTACGAATTTAGGTTTCGGCTACGAATATTTACGAATAATTATTCGTAGATTCGTATTGATTCGTAATTCGTAGGGTTACTGTTTTTTTAAATATTCGGCTGCTTTTTCTGGCTCAATGGTTGAAATTTCCATTTGGGTTCCTATTTCAAATCCAGCCGAAATGGCAGTCTTCGGCAAAATTGTCCAATGCCAATGATAAAAATCATAATTTTCTCCATCACAAGGAGCAGTATGCAAATAAAAATTATAAGCAGGATCATCTAATCCTTTATAAAGCCTACTCAAAGTTTCTTTAAAGGCTTGGGCTAGATATTCTTTTTGTTTCTCGGTAATCTCTTCAAAATAAGATAAATGTTTTTTAGGAGAAATAATCACTTCAAAAGCTGCTTTTGAAGCAAAAGGACATAAGACTATAAAATCTTTATTTTCAAAAATAATTCTTTTTTTTACTTTCTGCTCCCACTTTCCCATTGAGCAGTAAATGCATTTTTTTTCTTTTTTGAAATAATTTTGGGAATTTGAAAGAGCTTTTTTTAAATCAACATCAATTAAAGGAATAGCAATAATTTGAGAATGGGGATGAGAAATTGAAGCTCCGGCTTCCTCGCCGTGATTATGAAAAATTGAAATATATTTTACAAATTTCTTTTTCATTAAATCTAAATATCTTTTCTGGAAAGCATCAATCACTTCTTTAATTTGAGCTGTATTAAACTGACCTAACGATTTTTTATGATTCCTTGTTATTACTATTTCATGATAGCCCACCGCATCTATTGTCTGATAAAATTTTCCTTCCCTTCTTTTTCTTATTTTTTTTGAAGGTAAAAAGGCCGGAAATTTATTAGGAACAACAATTGTTGTCCATTTTTTACCAGAAGAAAAAGCTAAAATAACTTTTTCATCTTTCTTAAGATTACAAAAAGGACATTCTTTTTGAGCTAATTTTTCTTTTAGTCCTTTTTCCTGTGTGTGAACAGTGGGCTTTTTAAAGGTTTCCGGTCTTTTAGCCCGACCGGTAGCAATTATAACCCAATCTTTATTTGTTAAATCATAGCGAAGCTCTGAAGGGAATTTTTGTTTTTTACTTTTCATAATTTAGTTAAAACTATAGGGCCCTTTTTTGTAATGGCTATCATATCTTCAAAATGACATGATAAAGAGTTATCTTTTGTCTTAAAGCAAAAACCATCTTTTGCTTTTTCTATTTTCCAGTCCCCTACTGTCACCATAGGTTCAATACAAAATACCATCCCTTCCTTGATTTTTATTCCTGAATGTCTTTTTCCAAAATTTGGAATTTTTGGTTCTTCATGCAATAATTTGCCTATTCCATGACCGGAAAGCTCTCTGACTACATTAAATCCCTGTGTCTCAACATATCTTTGAATAGTATTTGAAATGTCTCCAAATTGAGCAGTAATTTTAGCTTTTTTTATTCCTCTTTTTAAGGCTTTTTTTGTCACCTTAATTAATCTTTGAGTTTCAAAAGAAATTTTTCCCACTGGAAATGTTCTAGCCATATCAGTATGAAAACCCTTGTATTTCATTCCAATATCAATTGAAATAATGTCTCCTTCTTTTAATGTTCTTGTAGAAGGTAGGCAATGAACAAGCTCTTCGTTTATTGAAGCACAGATGGTGGCTGGAAAACCTTCATATCCTTTAAAATTTGGTTTTCCGCCGGATTTTAAAATCAAACTTTCGGCTATTTCATCCAGTTCTTCTGTAGTAATCCCTATCTTAACTTTCTCTTCTAATTTTTCCATAATTTTTGCCAAAATTTTCCCACCTTCTCTCATTACTCCTATTTCTTCCTTTGTTTTAAGAGAAATCATTTTAAAATTTTTAAAATTTTTTCAAAAACAACTGCTGGAGGAGGAGAACCATCGACCTGTTTAACTTCTAAATTTTCTTTCTTGAAATAATCAACAAGGGGAAAGGTTCTCTCTTTGTATTCTTTTAATCTAATTTTAATAATTTCAGGGTCATCTAAACCCTCCCTTTTTATCAACTTTGAACCATCTAAAGGACACAATGTGAGTTTAATAGTTTCTTTACTGTATAAAACTGGATGACGCATTAATTCACAAATACGTCTATGAGAATTTCGCCAAATTGATTCTTCTGCTCTTAATTTTAATAGAACTATTTTAATGTTTTCACTTGGGTACAATTTTTTTAAGAGAGGGGTGACTTCCTCTCCCTCATATAGGGTTCTGGGAGAACCGGAAAAAACAATCCCCTTTTTTTCTTTAGCTAATTCTTTAATTTTTTCTTTGATTAAATAAGTTACGAAAGGAGGAGAACATAAAATACCTCTTTTCCATAATTTTTTTTCTTTCTCTAAAAAATATTTTTTACTCTCAATTTCAACAAAATCTCCTTTCTTTGCCTCCACTATCTTTCGTTCAATAAGTTTACTTGTTTCCAGATGATATAAATCAAATTTTTCAGCTAATAAAATAGCCTGGGTGCCTTTTCCAGAACCCGGCGGTCCTAATAAAATTATCACTTGTTTCATTTTTGCTTCGCAAAAACGCTGATTAATACTGATTTTAGCGGATTAATGCTGATAAATTATCCGCATAAATCAGCCCAATCGGCATAAATCTGTGTCTAAAAACTTTCGTATTCTCTCATTTCCATTTGGGCTTTTATAGCCCGTTGAGTTTCTAAAACAACGCTAACCATAATAAGAACGCTTGTTCCTCCAATTAAAAAAGTAAACCCCGTAACCCCCGTAAATCCGCCAATAAGTGACGGAAGAACAGCTATTAATCCCAAAAAAATAGCCCCTATAAATTCAACTCGATTTAAAATATAACTTAAAAAATCAGCTGTTTTTTCGCCCGGTCTGATACCGGGAATAAAACCTCCCATTTTTTGAAGGTTTTTTGAAACTGCTTTTGGATCAAAAATAACAGCTGTATAAAAATAGGTGAAAAGGACAACTAAGGTAAAATAAAAAAGTCCATAACCAAAAGGATTTAACTTAGGATTAAAAAAATTAGAGAAAGATTCAAAAAAGCCTGCCAAAATTCCTCCTTTTTCTCCTAAAACTCCTCCAATCATACTTGGAAAGAGTAAAATTGACATCGCGAAAATAATTGGCATTACTCCTGCCGGATTAACATTTAAGGGTAAATAAGTAGAAACTCCTCCGTACATTTTAAAACCGCGAACTCTTTTGGTATAAGAGACAGGAATATTTCTTCGAGCTTCAGTAATTAAAACTACTCCTGAAATTATAAAAAGGGCCAAGGCAAAGAAAATTAAATAAAAAGTAACCTTTGAAGGATCCATAGATATATCAACAAAGGCCTGACGAACTGATTCGGAAAAATGAGCAACAATACCGGCAAAAATTAAAAAGGAAATACCATTACCTATTCCTTTTTCAGAAATTAACTCACCCAACCACATCAATAAAACTGCTCCTCCGACAATAGTTAAAACAGAACTAAAAAGTATAATTGGAGAAAGGCCTCCAATTAAACCTTGTTTTTGAAGTAAAGCCAACATTCCATAACCTTGAAGGCCGGCTAAAGGAACAGTTAAAATTCTTCCATATTGATTGAATTTTTGTTTACCTGCCTCTCCTTCTTCTTTATACATCTTGGCTAATTGGGGAAAGATTAAAGTTAATAATTGTAAAATTATTACTCCGGTAATATAAGGACCTAAACCCAACATTACCAGTGATAAATTGTTTAAAGCTCCTCCGACAAAAAGGTTATAAAGATTTAAAGGTCCAGACAATCCTCCTTCGCCCGCTCCCCCAAAAGCACCTTGAGCAGAAAAAAATTCCCTTAGTTTCGCTGTATCTATACCGGGAATAGGAATATTGGCTAACAATCTGAAAATAGCCAAAATCATTAAAACAAAAAGGATTCTGTTTCGAAGCTCTTTATCTTTAAAAATAAATCGTACTTTTTGATACCACATAGCTTTTACTTCGTAAAAGAAGTTCTAAACACTAAATCCTAAATTCTAAATTTCTGAAAATAGAAATTGGTTAATAGAAAATAGAAATTAGTAATAGAAAATAGAAATTTGAAATTAGCAACCATTTTCTATTTTCTAATTTCCATAACCATTTTCCAATTTCTAACAACTATTTTCTAATTTCTTAAGTTTAGGATTTAGATATTAGGATTTAGAGTTTTTATTGTTCCGCCGGCTTTTTCAATGGCGATTTTTGCAGTTTTAGATACATCACAATTTTCAATAGTCAATGCTTTTGTTAGTTTGCCTTTTCCTAAAATTTTAACTTTTGGGAGCTTTCCTTTTATTTTATGAATAATTTTCTTTTCTAACAAGACTTTTGGATTTATCTTTTCTCCAGAAGAAAATTTTTTCTCTAAAATATCTAAATTTACAATCGTTTGGAATTTGGATTTTGGAATTTGGGATTTCATTCTATATCCTCTTAATTTTGGATATCGTTTAATCACCTCTCTAATTAAAGGCTTCAGTTTTCTGCCAGCTCTTGATTTTTGACCTTTTATGCCATGTCCGGAATAAGTGCCTTTTTTACCACCACGACCAATCCGTTTTGGCTTTTTAAATTTATGGATGGGTTTTAATTGATGTAATTGCATATCTTTAACTAACAACTAACAACTTACAACTTACAACTTACAACTTACAACTTACAACTTACAACAGTTATAAGTTATTAGTTATGAGTTGTGGGTTGTAGGTTGTGAGTTGTGAGTTTCTTTAGGGCCTCAATCGTAGCTTGGGCTATATTATATTTATTTCTTGATTTAGATAAAAGTTTAGATGAGATATTTTTAATTCCTACTAAATTACAAATAATCCGCACTACCCCACCTGCCACTAATCCTCTTCCTTTTCTCTGGGGTTTGAGCAAGACTTTAGCTGGTCCAAATTTTGCCTCAGTCTGATGAGAAATAGTACCTTCAAGAATCGGCACGGCAATTATTTTCTTTTGAGCAACTTTAGTAGCTTTTTCTATGGCCTGAGAAACATCTTTTCCTTTTGCTATTCCTATTCCTACAGACCCATTTTTGTCCCCAATTACCATTACCGCTCGGAAACGAAGACGTTTTCCTCCACCTGTTACTCTGACTACTCGAGCTAAATCTAAAAGTTGAGATTCAAACTTTTTCTTTTCTCCGCTTTCGACTTCTTTCTCTTTTTTTGTTGGCTTATCTTTTTTAATAATCATATAGAATTAAAAAGTTAATCCTCCTTTTCTGGCTCCTTCGGCGACCGCTTTTACTTTTCCGTGATATTTGTAACCTCCGCGGTCGAAAACTACTTTTTTTATTTCTTTTTTTAAAGCTTTTTGGGCAATTAATTCCCCTACTTTAAAAGCTACATTTATTTTTTTAGTAAAATTTTTATCTCTAATCTTAGCTTTTTTTGCTTCAAAATCACTAGCTGCTGCGATTGTCTGAGCGACTTGGTCATTAATTAATTGCGCATAAATATGTTTATTTGACCTAAAAACATAAAGTCGAGGAACTTTATTAGTTCCAAACACTTTAGCCCTCACCCGCTTATGTCTTTTTTCCCTTTTTTGTTGCTTGGGTAACATGTTCCTTCGCCCTCGCTCGCCTTCGGGCTTCGCTCGGGATCAGTCTTTGATTTTAGCGAAGTGCTTATGTTTTGGTAACTGTTACTACTCTCTTCCCTTCTTTTTTACGAACTCTTTCACCTAAATATCTTATTCCTTTTCCTTTATAAGAATCGGGGGGTTTAACTCTTCTGATTTTAGCTGCCAAATTGCCTACTTTTTCTTTTTCAATCCCCGTAACAGTAATAATATTTTTCTCAACAGAAAAATTTACTCCTTCTTCTTTTTTAACTACCACAGGATGAGAAAATCCTACTTTTAAAATTAAATCTCCATTATCACTAAGTTGAGCCCTAAAGCCAATACCCTGAATTTCTAATTTCTTTTCAAAGCCAGAAACAATACCAGTTATATCATTTTCAAAAATTCGATAATATAACCCTAAAATGGATTTTATTTGGGGGGAAAGTGTTTTAAAAGATCCTCGAGGTAAAACAAATAATTTATTTTCTTTTATTTCCAAATAAATCTTATGAGGAATCTCTCTTTGAATTTCTCCCTTTGGTCCTTTAATTTTCAGAGAATTGTTTTCTATTTTCACTTCTACGTTTTCTGGTATTAAGATTGGTTTTTTTCGAATTTTAGACATGTTTTTGTTACCATATTTCACAAATTATTTCTCCTCCAAGATTTTGTTTTCTAGCATCTTTATTAGTCATTATACCTTTTGAAGTTGAAACTATAGCAATGCCTGTTCCTCCTCGAACTGGTTTAATTTTTGAGCTGCTTTTGTATACTCTTTTACTATGTTTAGATATTTGTCTCAAACATGAAATTGCTGGTCTTTTTGTTTGAGTATCATATTTTAGAATAAGCCGGAGCATTGTTTTCTTTTTTATTTTTATTCTTTTTATATCTGTAATAAATTTCTCTCTTTTTAAAATTTTTGAAATTTCAAATTTGATCCTTGAAAAAGGTGAAGTCACTCTCTCTTTAGAGGTTTTTTGAGTATTTCTAATTTGGGTTAAAAAATCGGAAATAGGATCCATAAAAATTGGAAATTAGTTGTTAGAAATTAGAAATTGGTAATGGAAAATAGAAATTAGAAAATAGTAACCAATTTCCATTTTCCAATTTCTATTACTATTTTCCATTTTCTAATAACTATTTTCAAAATTATAAACGATTACCATGATGATTTCTTTATTCCAGGGATTTCTCCTTTATTTGCTAATTCTCTAAAACATATTCTACACAAACCAAATTT
>Ga0066637_10003273_pt1 | contig 10883 bp, 12 predicted proteins | sample CryGeyCG2014_020_FD_62737 | JGI IMG/M metagenome (GOLD analysis project Ga0066637, IMG submission 62737) | Groundwater microbial communities from aquifer - Crystal Geyser CG08_land_8/20/14_0.20 | ecosystem: Environmental > Aquatic > Deep subsurface > Groundwater | place: USA: Utah: Grand County...
ATTTCCATTATTGGTCGCGGTTTGAAGATCGTTCAACTCACCTGCAAGTGTGCTTTTGGCAGTATTAACTGGCAGTGTTCCATAGACAACAGTTCCGTCGCTTACGGAAACAGAAATATTTTGCACAGTAACTGTTGCCGCAACGCCTGCTTCGTTCGCTCCCTGCACCGCCACTCCCACGGCCATGCCAACCACGCTCAAAATACAAATTGAAGCGATTAAGTTTTTCATATTTTTATTTTTGCTTTTTTAGTTTTTAATTTTTAATTCTTTAGCCAATCGACCAGGAATTATTAATCCCTGGTTAATTTCAAGTTTTCCTTTAAGGTTTTATCTTTTTTCCCCGGGCTGAGCCTCCAGCAGTCCCGGTGGTAAAACTTTTTCAATCAACCAATTAAGTTTCTCCCACAAAGCCTGAATCTCTCCCCAGATTTTAGCAATTTCATCTTGAAGAGTTTCAACTTTATTCAAAAGCCATTCCAATTTCTCGTTGATTTCTCTCAAAGAAAAAGTGCCGGGATATCTGGGAATTCCAGTTGCCTCTTCGCTAAGCATAGAGAAATTCGAAAATCCTCTCTCAGGTATTTCACCTAATTGGCATTGAGCCGGGGCACTTTCGGTCATTAACACATAATAATACTCTATACCTTCTACTAACTTGAAATTATCTATCACTGAAGTAGCAGAAGGAGAAAGATAATTATCAATTACGAAACTGGAATTCTCTGGAATATCTTTTAACTGAGAAAGGTATTGACAATGCCAGCCAACAGTAAGAGTAAAACGATCTGGAGGAGGTTCATAAGTAAATGGGTTTGAACGGCAAAGATGTATTTTTTCTATACTTGGATCTGAAGGGTTGGTCCAACTTATTTTAAGCTTTAATTCATTTTCTGTACTAACATTTTCTACTTTCGGATTAGTAGGAGCCAAGGGAGGTTTACAAAAACAAGCTCCAGTAATGATTAATTCAAAATCAGCAATTTTATCATACTCTTCCATTAAGGAACTTCTTATTGCACCTCTGCTTTTTTCTATCTCGCCAGGTGGGATCCCGTAACGACATCCGCCGCTCCCCGAACATCCACCACCTGCCTCCCAAGTGGTTTCATCGCTATATTTCACGATATTTTTTTGGCATACACCATTTATCCATTGGTCTGAAAGATTTTTTATCACATAATTATACCAGAGCTCCCAACCCATTCCTGGTTCTGATGGCTCTGTGGTCTTGCCCCAATTATATCTAACTTCAATTTTTCCCTCTAACTCAGGAGGTATTTTGGCAAGATAAGGATATTCTTCCTCTAAATTGGTTGCATTTGCTCTTGAAACAAATAAGAAAATGCTAGTAAAAAGTAAAACGGACAGGATTCCAAAAATTATAATTGATTTTGTCATATTTTCACTTTTTGCTTAATTATTATTCCCCAAATCAACCTTTGACCCTTATTTCCTCCAGGGTCTTTGGGGGTAATCTCTCAAGATATATTCATATTTATCAATGCTTTCGCCGGTCATTTCATCAAAAAGCGGGGTTCCTCCCATATAAACCGTATCTTTGGGGTCAGCGTATTGATTTAGACCCTGTTCAATTATCCACGCCTCAATTAGCTCTTTTTCTTCCAATGAAATTTCTTCCTCTCTTTGTTCTTTCGGAAGCTGGGAAACCCTTTTTTCCTTAAAAACGGAAAATCCTATTATGAAGCTCCACGGGCTAACGCCCGTGGTATCTTCTCCGCTTGCTTCGGCGGAGCTGAAATCCGCCAAAGCAGAAGTTTTTCGCATTCATCCACGGCTTTACATCCGTGGTCTTCTGCGGAGGCGGATAAAAATCGAAATTGCCAGGCCGAAAATAATTATTATCTTCCATAGCGTCATTTTTATTGTATTACACATCCTTAGAATTTCGTCAAATCCTTGCGCGGTGAATTCAACCCCGAAGTGCAACACTTGGCGTCTTTAGGATAACGTTAAACTGATTCAATTCTTTTGCCAATGCCTCCAAAGGAGTCAGCCAGCCAAGCCGTTTTCTCGGCCTGGTGTTCAAAAGACCTTCGACTTTCTGTATCTCCTCGTTGGAGACTACTGTAAAATCAGTTTTCTTGGGAAAGTAGTCTCTGATCAAACCATTGGTGTTCTCGTTGGTTCCCCTTTCCCAGGAGTGATAGGTATTGGCATAGTAGCATTTCAGGTCAGCTCTTCTCTCTAAAACCGGCCAGTCCTGGTTTTCCGGGCCGTTGTCGGTAGTCAAGGATTGTCTGGCTTGACCGGGTAGCCTCAAGAGACGGCTCGTGACGGCTTCGGTCGTCGCCTGACTGGTTTTACCCCTGAGTCTAGTCATCAGTACTAAACCGGTCTTTCTTTCGACCAGGCTATTGAGGCCGGGCTGTGATTGGTCGACTCGACCGTATCTCCTTCCCAGTCGCCTAATCTGGCTCTCTGGTTAATGATTTCAGGCCTTTCGTTGACCGAAGTTCCTTTCGGTTTAAATATCCTCTGGCATCTCCTAGAACCCTGGTGGGTTCGGCGTTTCTTCCTTCTTCTAAGGCACATTCTCAGATCTTGGCAGCCTGGTTTTAGATAGCCATATCCTTCACGGTGTATCTGATGGTAGACATACTGGTAAATGGCTTCGTGGGATATCCGGCAGCCTAAAATGTCCTCTTTTATCCGGTTGCAATCTGTTCGGGAGACCAGCGAAGTTTTAGATGGCTGACGACGTAATCACGGATTGCATCATTCTTTAATCTATCCTGTCTGCCTCGGCTTTTCCGCTTGAGCAGGGCTCTCTAATGGGCAGTTCTGGGAACATACATCCGCCTGCCTAGAGAGTCCAGATTTCTCTGGATTTCCCTGGACACAGAGGAGGCTGAACGGCCCAGAACTTTAGCGATATCCCTGATAGACTTCTTTTCCCAAAGAGCATACTGTATTCTTTCTCGTTCCTCGATAGATAGCTGTTTGTATTGCATACACTCATCTTACCAGAGTGTTGCACTTACTTGTTGAACTAAAGAAAAAACTTTAACTAAACAAAAAAGGGCTAAGATCTAATTCGCGGAAGCGAATGACCTTAGCCCTTTGGGTAGCGCGTTCCTTTAGCGGAAATTCCACTGAAGCATCAAGAAAAGATCTTGGCTACCCTCACAGTAGGAGGTCGTTCTCGAAGAAATCGCCGACGGTTGGCTTGTCGTATACACAGTTTGCCTCGGCGTAGTCGAAGGCCTCCTCCACCGTCACCTGCTCGGGCTCTCCCTTTATGGTATCCCTGTCGTAGTCGTGCCGCCGAGGGCAAACCCCGACTCCTATTTTAATCGCTAAAGTCAAGATAAATAAAACCACCTTATTGCAAGGTGTTTTGGTTTGTTAATAATATCCGGACTAATAATTTTACAGTCGGTTTATCTCAACAAAACTATGGCCAGAGCGCCTAAGAATTTAAAGATTGTCCTCCAAAATAATGATTGGGGTGATTCAGGCGATATTGAAGGTTCCAGTGGGATTAGCGGCTCTGGCGGAGTTGGCGGGCTTTGTTCTGGCGAAGGAGGTGGAAACGTCCCTGTCTCCATTGGCTGGTTTTGTTCAGATGGAGGAATTATTTGGCCTTCGCCAGGCAGTCCTCCTTCAGCAGACGATTCTCCTGGCATTGGTTGTCCGCCAGGCGGCAGAGAACCACCCTCTCCCGGCATAGATTGCGCGCATTCTAGAGCATTATCAGGATTTTGGCAGAAAGCTTGACATTCTTCCGGCGTCTGACAGCCGCCCGGACCAGCCGGTGCTTGACCGCCAACAACTCCTTGGCGCATCCTCTCGGCTTCCTCTGATGATATGTACCCAGCTGCTTCGGAAAAATTTAAACATTCTTCAAAGTGTTCCTTTTGAGAGCAATAAACATCGCACTCTTCCTTGCCTTGGCAATTGGGCGGCATTACGCCTTTCTTGATAGCTTCTAGCATCTTTTTCGCATTTTCAATTTCCTCGGCTGGCATAAAACCGGCGGCAATGGAAAACTCCGTACACTCGGCCATATGCTCGGGTTGACGGCAATAAATATCACATTGTTCTTTACCCTGACAATTCGGTGGCTTTATACCCTGCTTAATTGCCCGTAAAGCTCCTCTGGCTCCTTCAATTTCTTCCGAAGGAATAAAACCAGCCGCAATGCCAAATTCCATGCACTCCTCCATATGTTCAGCTTGAGAACAATAAACATCGCACTCTTCCTTGCCTTGGCAATTGGGCGGCATTACGCCTTTCTTGATAGCTTCTAACATCTTTTTCGCATTTTCCGCTTCTTCAGGCGACATAAAACCGGCGGCCAGAGCAAATTCCATACATTCTGGCATATGCTCGGCTGAAGAACAGTAAACATCGCATTCTCTTTTGCCGGCGCAGGCAGGCGGTTTAACTCCCTTTTTAATCGCCTCTAATGTTTTTTCAGCATCTTGAATCTCTTCAGGCGGTATGAGCCCTGCCTCCTTGCCAAAAGTGATGCACTCTTCCATATTCTCCGGTTGGAAACAATAGACATCGCATTCTTTTTTTCCTTTGCATTTGGGCGGAATAAAACCTCTGTCAATCGCCTGAATTACTTTCTTTGCGTCCTCGAGCTCATCAGCCGGGATTAAATTATTTTTCTCGGCGAAAGTAATACATTCTTTTATATGGTCTATCTGATCGCAATATGTCTCGCATGCTTCCATGCCCCAACAGCCGCCCGGACCCTCTGTTTCCCCTAAAGCCAACATCCTCTGTGCTCTCTCAATTTCATCTTCGGCCAATAAGTTGTGAGTTTTAGCAAAATTCAGGCAGGTTTGCATATTCTCTGGCCTATCGCAATAGACTTCGCAGGTCTCCCTGTCAGAACAATTTCCCAATTCTGTAATGGGAAAAGTTATGTCGGTAAAAGGATCCTCTTGGGCAACGGCAAAAATAAAGCCAGCCAAAATTAGACACCCTGCCAACATAGCAATTTTAAAACGAAATGGTCTCATATAGGCTCTTGTTTCTATTGTTTAAATGGATTTTTATAAGGATCGCGATAAGGATTTGCCACATTTTCCAAAGAATTGGTGGTGGGCATATTTTTAAGGGGATTTTCGGTGGCCGCGCCAATACCGCTCAAATCAACGTTGACATTGTACTTTGACGGTTCTTCTTTTTTCATTCCTCCTGCACCTTCTTCTTTTGGTTTTTTTCCTTGAGAAATAAAATAAACCGTTCCCACAGCTATAAGAACTACGACAACTACGATTATTATGAGGACAATGATTGTTTTCCTGCTCATTAGATTGATTATAAGCCCATAAAGCTGTCAGGGCAAGAACTTTATTCACAGCCGTTTCCTCCAATGCCTGCTTTTCTAGCGCCGAATTATCTACGGTGCGGCTTGGATGTTCGCCGTATAAGTCAGCTCGTTATTGTTTTCATTGCTTTCTTCCACCAGATTATCCGCATCAATGACAACTTTAATAGTATATGAACCGGTCGGGGTAAAAATATGCGACACATAGGCATTCCACATCACATTAGCCATCATATCTGTTTTAAATGTGTAATCAAAAGAAATGGTGTCAACTCTGATTTTTTCTTGGCCTCCCTACCGGATTTAAGGAGGTTATTTTAAATCTTTCTCTCGTTGTATCCACAAAACTTCCTCTTCCAAAAACTCCTTCATCTAAGCTTTGTCTGATGCTATTAAGAAATCTCTCTTCCATTATTTTATTTACTTCCTCTCAATATCTTTTGCAACGGTCTTCTGCTTTACTCGCCATCTCTAAATAGTAAGGATCTATATCTATCAATTCTGATACCTTGGGTCCATTTTCATTCAATCCATAGAAGCGAAAACTGGACCATTGCCAATCTTTAGGGTTTTTTATTAATCCGTCCCTCACCGGATTTAACTCGTTATATATCCCGCACCAGATAAAATAATCATCGGCATCAATCAAGGAACTCTTATATCTCCCTTGCCAGACATGGCCTACTCCTTTATATTTTTTATTGAAATATCTCGTATGAGCTAATGTCAGTTTCAGCATTATTTTCGATAAACTTCCTTCAACAGTAGGCTCCATAACAAGATGAATGTGATTTGGCATTAAACAGAAATGGTAGAGCTTAAAACCTAATTCTTTCTTGAATCTTTTTAAAAGACCAAGGAAATAATCGTAGTCTTCGCTGTCCAAAAAAATAGCTTGCCGATTATTTCCACGGTTAAGAACGTGAAACGGTAAATTAGGAATGGTTATCCTTAGTGGGCGAGACATGTTTGCTTATTTTAATCAAAAATAATGTCAAAAATCAGAGTTGACACTATTTTCCCATTAACCCAAGACAAAGCAGGCGTTTTATGGCCCTAATATTAATGATTTATTCTCGTTGGCGGCGAATTAGGGTATAAGTCATTTCCCCCTTGTTATATATCATTGTCCAATCGCGATCATAATCGTCTTCAAATTCCGCCTCTCCCGTAAGGCGCGCGGCATCAAAAATGGTTTTAGCTTCGTCGCGCTGTAAGTCGTCGCGCAAGTATCTTACTCCGTCCATAAATTCTTCTTCAAATATTAACCAAAATCCGTAAATATTTTCTTTTTTCATGTTTTGCTCCTATAAAGGTTTTAATCTTAGTTACTAAATTTTATTTTATCATACCAAAAAACCGTCCACCTCGTCGAGCGAGGCGAGATGGGCCTGATTGGCGATTTTTGTTGGCTCCCTAATCCTCACGTTAATCTAGCTAATGAAGACAGTAGCATTTTTGCTCCTATTACCAAAGCTTTTACGAATGTTGTCTGGGTGGAGCAGCTAAGGTAAAGAATGAAATAAATCAAATCAAATTACTAATAATATAAAGTAGATAAACAATTAATTTATAATGATTTTATAAGTTCAATTTCTGGGAGTGTCTTTCCTGAAGGTAACATGGCCGCACTATCAAGCACTCCACTTTTACCTGTTTCGACGAATCCATACTTTTTATAGAAATTTATTGCATTTAAATTGTATTCGACAACGTTTATATATATAGCTTTACGGTTACCTAACCATTTAAATGCCTTTGTTATTAGTTTACTTCCTATTCCCCTGCCTTGATATTTAGGAAGAACATATATTGCCAAAATTCTGTCTTTCCCTTTTTCATTTCCCGCCACGCAGAAACCAATAATTTTTCCGCTTTCTTCTGCCACCCATGTTTGTTTACTTTTATCTTCATACCTTTTTTTTCTTTCTTCAATCTTTCGCTTGCCCTCGGGAGTATCATCGTCTTTAAATTTACTTTCAATATCTTCCAAGGTTATCCCCATTTTATTATTTGGGTAAGTATGTAACCAAGTGACCTTTTGGACCTCCCTAATTCCATAAACATCCTTGGGAACAGATTTTCTAATGGTTATCTTCATTACAGCCTATCTTTTCACTTATAATTTGGTTAGATTAAGATCAATTCGGCTCCGCGGGCAGGATTCGAACCTGCAACCCACTGGTTACAACGATCTCTGACTTTCGTCAAAGGTTGGACTATATCATTCTCTCGTAAAAATCATACGAGAGATGGGGCGCTTCCTCTTTCTTCGCATAAAGCTTAAAAGAGTACTCCCTTTCGGGATAGTCTCTACACCTGCCTTCGCTAAAGCTACGGCAAGGCAATGCCTTCCCATTAACTTTCAGCCAAGGATTGGCTCGGGATTGCCGTTTTAAGGGTTTCCCCGAATTCACCCCATTTTTCCATCCTGAATCGCTTCAGGAGGCTGCATCACGCCGCCTTCAATTTCCCTATGGCAATTCGCACAAACTAAAATACATTTATCAAGTTCTTTTTTAATCTTCTCCCATGACCGAGTATATCCTTTCTCGCTTATTCCGAAAATCTTTTTCCCTTTTACGTGATGAAGATCTAACGCTCCTACGTATTTATCATATCCACAAACTTGACATTTCCCGCCTCTATATTGAATTGCCATTTCCTTGACTTTTCGCCGTCTTTTAGCGACGGCTTTAATCAAGTATTCTCTTCGGTCGGCGTATTTTCTTTTATCTGTCATTACCTTAATTATAACCCGACAGATAAATTGTTTACAGCCAGTCGCTCTACCGTTGAGCTACCGCGGAATATATTCAATTGGTAGTTCGTAGTTGGTAGTTTGCAGTTAACAGAATAATTACGAACTACTGCTTTGTTTTTTTAATGTACTTATCAAAACATTAAGCATTTTCATTACTTCCCCTAAAAGTAATTCTACCTTACTATAATCTGAATTCTTCAGTTTGGGAAGTCTTTTACAAATTTCTATTTGCGTTTCTAACTCCGCACCTGAACCGTAGCTACTATAAAGAAATTGGAGGAACTCACGAGGATGCCCTCTTCTTTGTCCTTCAGCGATATTACTCGGAATTGCCACGGCTGCTCTTCTCATTTGAATTGTTAAACCAAACCTTTCTGAAGAAGGAAGTTTTTCCGTTAAACTATAGATCTCTGCTACCGGTTCTATTGCCCGTTGCCATACTTTTAGATTTTTATAAGAAGGCAATTTCTCCATTAACCGATCATTTTTTAGCTACTAACTACAAACTAAAAACTACTAACTAATTAGTACCCGCTTAATTTATTTACTTTTTGATGTCCGCGGATTTTTTCCAGGGATTTGGCCTCAATCTGCCGAATTCTCTCGCGGGTAACGCCAAATTCCTTTCCTACTTCTTCAAGGGTATGAGTAATGCCGTCATCCAAACCAAAACGCATAGTTAAAATTCTCTGCTCGCGCGGGCTCAAATCAGTAAGAATTTCTTTTAACCGGTCGCGCAAAAGATTGCGGCCCGCTTCGGTTGAAGGCGAGATTGTTTTTTCGTCTTCAATAAATTCGGCTAAAACGCTGTCGTCTTCTTCGCCAATCGGTGTTTCTAAAGAAATGGTTTCCTGGGAAATTTTGTTGATATGATAAATTTTATCAATATCAAGGCGCATCTCGGCGGCGATTTCTTCCGGCGAAGCTTCGCGGCCCAGATCCTGGAGCAGGCGGCGCTTTACCTGCGTGTACTTAGAGATTGTCTCCACCATATGCACCGGGATCCTGATTGTCCGCGCCTGGTCAGCCAAAGCCCGGGTAATTGCCTGACGGATCCACCAGGTGGCGTAAGTTGAAAACTTGTAGCCCCGGCGCCAGTCAAATTTCTCCACTGCCCGGAAAAGCCCGAGATTGCCTTCCTGAATCAAATCAAGCAAGGTTAGGTTTGGCGACCGGCCAACATACTTTTTGGCAATAGAGACCACCAAGCGCAGATTTGCCCGAGCAAGCCGTTTTTTCGCCTCCAAATCGCCTTTTTCAATTCTTTTCGCCAAATCCTTTTCTTCTTCGGCGGTTAAAAAGGGAACCGCACCAATTTCTTTAAGATACATCTGAATCAAATCCAATCCCAGACTAACGGCCTTTTTCTTCGTTTTTTGGCCAACCGCTTCAATATTCAGAAATTCGCGGGTCTCTTTCACCGCGATTCCTTCATTATCAAGCGTGTCGTAAAGCAGTTCCAAATCTTTTATATGCCTTTCTATATCAGGCAGGAAATACAAAATTTCGGAAAAGGTAATAAAGCCCTTCTGCTTGCCTTTTTCAACCAGTTTCTGAATGCTTTCCTGACGCATCGCGGCAGTAGTTTTCACTCCTAATTCTTTTTCTCCTCTTTTCAGTTCCTGCTTCGGCGTTTTTTCTCTTGTTCTTGTCGCCGGCTTCGCTTTTTTCTGAAAAACTGTTTTTTCTCCACTCTGGATTTTTAACTTTTCCTTTGCCGGAGATAGCGTTTTTGCTTTTGGCGCTTTTTCCATTTTGTTTTTATAAATTTATACTCTAAAAAAATCAGCTTTGTTGCAATCCGTGCAGAGTTTGCGAATAAAGATTGAATTGTTTTAAGAGCGCTTCGATTTTTTCCGCGTTTCTTTCGCCTTCAGCCGTCTTAAGTTCTTTAGCACAAGTGTCTAATTTATTTTTCACTGCCATAATTTTAAACTGTTTCAGGCAGGACTGAAATTCCGCTTTAATATCAACAGCGGAAAAATCTTCTGTTTCGGCCGTTAAAGCCAGAGAATTTGCCAAATCGTCGAGCTCGACGGGAAACTTAGGAAAAGTTCCAGCGGTTAATCCTTTGACTTCTTTAAGGCAATTAAAAATCTGGCCGCAGGAAGAAGAAAAATAGGAAATTTCCTCGTCGCCGACAAGGCCGGCGCTCTCCGGAGAAAGCATCATCAGAGAAAGTAAACGTTCTTCAAGCATTTCTTTCCGCGATTTCGGCGTTGAAGGCAAGCTCGGCTCAATTAAATCTTCAACGGCTTCCAGTTTAACTTTTTTCATTTCCTGCTCCAAGTCTTCAACCCGAGCCTTAATTCTCTTTGCCAGCTCTTCCAGCCAATAGCTTTGTTCAATTTTATTGGGAATCGCCCTAATCACCGGCAATAAGATGCCGGCGATTTTTTTCTTTCCTTCGATGACACTGGAATCGATTTTGGCAAAAGTCGTCTCGAAATAAAATTCCATAATCGATTTGGCTTCTGCCACCAGCTTCTGCCATTCTTCTTTATTTTTGGAAGCAATATCCGCCGGGTCGCTTTCTTCCGGCATTACCACTATTTTGATGTTAAACCCGTCTCTTTGCGCCAAATCAATCCCCCGCCGCGTTGCCGAGTTGCCGGCCGTATCCATATCATAAGCAATCACTAAATTCTCGGAATAGCGCTTGAGAATTTTAAGCTGAAAAGGAGTAAGCGCGGTGCCGGAGGTGGCCACCACATTTTCGCTGCCGACCTGCGAGAGCAAAATCACATCAGTATAGCCCTCGACCAAAAGGCAGGCATTTTGTTTCCTAATTGCCACCTTGGCCTTGTCTAA
>Ga0066637_10003275_pt1 | contig 10874 bp, 12 predicted proteins | sample CryGeyCG2014_020_FD_62737 | JGI IMG/M metagenome (GOLD analysis project Ga0066637, IMG submission 62737) | Groundwater microbial communities from aquifer - Crystal Geyser CG08_land_8/20/14_0.20 | ecosystem: Environmental > Aquatic > Deep subsurface > Groundwater | place: USA: Utah: Grand County...
CGTTCCTTACAAAACCAGATCTTGGACTGCAAGAAAAAAATAATATGCCCAGGAAGGATTATTTGATTAATTCATATACGGGTTCGGGGGTCGCCTGGCTGTTAAATTTTTTTTTAGAATCGGACGTATTGGTTTATAGGGGAAAATCAATCGAAGATACTTGGGATTTTGATGGTAAAAAATATAGATTGAGAGAAGATCAGGAAGTATTAAAACAATGGTGTCCCGTTTTGGCCGAGAAGGAAGAATTTGAATTTAAAAAAAATATTGCCATTAGATGGATGCATGAATTTCCCCGAAAGAAATTATTGAAAGAAAAAATAATTCTTTTAACTCGCGACGGCAGAGACACAATTTATTCTCAATTTAAGAGAGAAAATATCTTTAAAGATTTTAATAAAATGTTGTCTAGCGGAACCGAACCTTTTAATTTAAATCCAGCTGATACTTGGGCTTTAATGAATCATGATTGGCTTACTGCGATTAAAAAAGAAAATTTATTCATCATAAAATTTAAAGAAATTAAATCTAATCCATTCCCTGTATTGCAGAAATTGTTGGTGTTTCTCAATATTGATCTTACCGAAGAAGAAATTAATAGAGGCATTGAATCTTCGGGTTTTGAAAGGGCGAAAAGGGCCGAAGAAGAATACCGAAAAAAGGGCGGTAAAACTCAATTTAAGCTAGTGAATAGGAAAGGGGTCTCCGGTGAATGGCGGGATATCTATATGAGTAAAGAATTATCATATTTTAAGGGTTTTCCCAATAGTATCCTTAAAAAATTAAATTATGATGTTGTTGACGAGGATAGTTATCCAAGAACTTATATTTTAAAGATGGGTTTATTAGTTTGTTTATTTAAAATTAAAAAATTTTGTTTTTGGCAGATGAAGAGGACAATTATTTTGTTGAAGAAAATATTTTCTAAAATGAATATATGTTGATAGATAATTACATTCGTTACAATCTTTGCCCTTTGTGCCAATCCGGTTTGATTAAAAAAGTCGGTTTTATAAATTACCCCCGACCGATAAATTTTTGCGACCAAGAAATAGACTTGAAATTAAAAGCGGAATATTGGAAATGTCAGAAATGTTCGTCCTTTTTTACTCAGAATGTTTTGGATGAAAAAACCACCCGTTCCTTATATTCCGATACTAAAGTTAATAAATGGCCGGCGAATTCTTTTGCCCAAGAAAAAGGGGATAAAATAATTGAGACTGTCAGTTCGTTAATTGATAAAAATACCAATATTTTAGATATCGGTTGCAGTAATGGCGCTCTTTTAGATTTTTTAAAAGAGCAAGGCGCTAAAACATTCGGCGTGGAATATTCCAAAATCACTCGCTCCGAGTGCCTGAATAAGGGCCATCAGGTTTTCGGTTCATTTTCAGAAATTCCCGGCGATTTGAAATTTAATCTAGTGTTTGCCTTTGATTTGTTTGAGCATTTATATGATCCGCCATCCTTTCTGGATACCTGCTCTGATTTATTGGCCACTGGCGGCCAGTTAGCAGTTTTGACAGGGAATCCCAATTGTTTGTCCGCCAGAATTTCAAAAAATAGATGGTGGTACTTGATTTACCCGGAACATATAATTTTTCCGTCAAAAAAATATTTTTCCAATTTAAAAAGATATAAGATGGAAAAATATATTAAAGTTTTTAATTCTGTCGGTTGGCATGAAGCTTCTTTCATTTATTTATTAAATAAATTTAATATTCTAAAATTTTTATTATCAATCACCAGGCTGTTTCGACGTCTAAGGAGTTACAATGGAATTCCATTATTAGACAAAGATCATGCCCTGGTCGTTTTAATGAAAAAATAAATTATGCTTACTATTTTTTCCATTCCTAAGCCGTTTAAAGATCCCCACATTATTAATATTCAGACTAATGCTATTAAAAGTTGGGCTAAATTAGGTCCCGAGGTTGAAGTTTTTTTGGCCGGCGATGATTTCGGCGTGGCTGAATTTTGCCAAGAAAATAATATCCACCACATTAAGGATGTAAAGTGTAACGAATTCGGCACTCCTTTATTAGATTCCACCTTTGAATTGGTACGGCAAAAATCCAAAAATCAAATATTAATGTACATTAACGCGGACATCATATTGACCAGTGATATTTTGCCAATTTTTCCATTTTTGCCGGCTAAAGATTTTTTGGTGGTGGGGCAAAGATGGGATCTGGACGTCCCGAATCTCATAAATTTTTCGGATAAAAATTGGGAAGAGAAAATAAACGATGAAATCAAGAAGCGGGGCGCTTTGCATCCACCGGCTGGCAGCGATTATTTTATCTTTCCCAAGGATTCTTTCAAAAATATCCCTTCTTTCGCTGTCGGCCGAATCGGCTGGGATAATTGGATGATTGAAGAAGCTCTAGCCCAGGGCCTGAAAGTGATTGATGTCAGCCCACTGGCGAAAATTATTCATCAGAACCATGATCATCGTCATAAAGGCGATGCAGGATTTAAGGTGGAGGATCCGAAAAATTTAGCTTTTTTAAATAAAAATGGAATTTTGTTTACTCTAAAAAATGCTAATTATTCAATGACTGTCGCTGGCCTAGAAAAAACGGGTAATTTTATTCATGATTTTATTCCAAAAAATTTAATTATTATAAAAAGTATGCTGAAATTTTTGAAAAAACCCTTGACCAGTCTTGCCAAGATTATTCTAAAACCGCTTAAAAATCCCTTACTTTGTTTCATCAAACCCTGGAACGCCTTGTTAAGAAAAATAATTTCCAAATCCCATAAAATCTAAATGCAGATAGAATGGGGAATCCCTACTAATCCGGAATGGTTTGACCATTATGAAGACCTGTATTATTTATGGGGGCATGAAAATAAAAACAGTTTTTGGTTGGAAAGAGGAGTTTTCAGCTCTTTGGCCGTTAAAGAACATGCCAATATATTAGAATTATGTTGTGGCGACGGTTTCAATACCCAACACTTTTACGCTCCCAAAGCTGTCAAGGTCGTCGCCGTTGACTTTGATGAATCGGCGATAAAGAACGCTCGGAAATATAATCAAAGCCCGAATATCCAGTACGATGTCAAGGATATCAGATCGGATATGCCCGGCGGAGAATTTGATAATATTGTTTGGGATGCCGCCATTGAACATTTTACGGAGAATGAAATTGTTGCCCTCATGAGAACCATTAAGTCCAGATTAAAAGTTGGCGGTATTTTAAGCGGTTACACGATCGTGGAGCGGGCTGGAAGGAAAAGCTTGACCCAGCATGAATATGAATTTAAAGACAAGAAAGATTTATTGAGGTTTTTAGAATCTTATTTTTCCAATGTTATAGTGTTTGAAACGATTTTCCCCGAGCGGCATAACCTTTATTTTTACGCTTCCGACGGCATTTTGCCGTTTACGGAGAAATGGGATAAAATTATTTATAGTCTGAAAGATTAACAGCAATGAATATTATGGTAAAATTTTTAAATCTATTGAGGCAGGCCACGGCCCTCGGCATCGTGGTTTTTGGAAAGATAATCAAGACGTTGAATATTTTTATTTTTTATTTAAGCAAAAGTAAATGCGAAAAGTTCAAGGATTGCGTCCTCTTGGCCAAGTTGATAGAGCGGCAGCCGGATAATTCCGATCGCTATTTAGAATATCCCTGGATGCTGGAAAACATTGATATTACCCAAGGACGACTGCTGGACGTCGGCTCAACGGCCAGTAATATGCTTTATGATCTTTTGCCGAAAACGGTGGAAATCAACAGCATAGATTTAAATGCCAAGCCCATCGGAAATGATAGAATAAAGTTTTCCGTCGGCGACATCCGAAAGACCGAATATCCGGATAATTTTTTTGATATGGTTACTTGCATCTCCACTTTGGAACACATCGGAGTTTCCGGCCGTTACGGCAGCGACGACGATCCCACGGGGGACATCAAGGCCATGAAGGAGATAAAAAGAATCTTGAAATCTGGCGGAGCCGCCTTGATCTCCGTGCCTTATGGTATTAAGGACGTTTTGCCGATAAATAAGCTTTATAATAAGGGAAGAATTAATGAATTATTAAGAGATTTTTCTAGCATGGAAATAGAATACAAGAAATATTCCAAGAAATTTAATTTATGGCTAACCGTCGATGAGGCTGAAGCCGCAAAAACTGACATGATTAAAGACCGCTGGTATGCTATCGCTTTTATCAAAGCTAAAAAATAATTTTATGAAACTAGCCCCAGTAGCTTTATTTGTCTATAACCGTCCCTGGCATACCCAAAAGACAATTGAGGCCCTTGAAAAGAATGAATTGGCTTCGGAAACTGATTTAATAATTTTTTCCGATGGACCGAAGGATAATGATTTGAGCCGGCAACAAGTGGCCGAAGTCAGACAATATTTAAAAGAGGTTAACGGCTTCAAAAGCGTTAAAATTATAGAGAGAGCCCAGAATTACGGCCTCGGAAAGTCAATTATCGCCGGTGTCACCGAAACTATTAATCACTATGGCCGAATTATCGTTTTAGAAGATGACATTATCACTTCCCGTTACTTTCTTAAATATCTTAATGAAGGGTTGAATCTGTATGAAAATGATAACCAGGTAATTAGTATTCATAGTTATATCTATCCGGTCAAAGAACGATTGCCGGAAATATATTTTTTGAAAGGGGCTGATTGCCAAGGTTGGGCCACCTGGAAAAGAGGTTGGGATTTATTTGAACCTGACGGCCGGAAAATATTGGCGGAGTTAGAAACCAAAAATTTGACCAAAGAGTTTGATTTTAACGGCGCCTATCCTTACACCCAGCTGCTCAAAGATCAAATCGCCGGCGAAAACAGTTCTTGGGCGGTTCGGTGGTACGGGTCGGCCTTTTTAAAAAATAAATTAACCCTTTATCCCGGAGAATCTTTGATTTACAATACCGGTTTTGACGGCAGCGGCGCCAATTGCGGCATCGTCAATATTTTTAATAAAACTGCCAAGGTAGAGAATATAAAAATTAATATGCATCGGATTGAAATCAAAGAAAATTTGGAAGCCAAAAAGAGCATCATGAAATTTTTTAGAACCAGAAACAATTTTTTATTGAAATTTTCAAGTTATCTGAAAAATCCAAAGAGCGCCTGGAAAAAAATCAGGCAAAAATTAAACGTTTAAAAGTTATGACTTATAATTTCTGCACCCTGTTTGATCGCAATTATTTTTATAAAGGCTTGGCCATGTATAATTCGTTGGCAGCTAATTGTACCGAGGATTTTAACCTTTGGATTTTATGCTTGGACGGCTTGACTTATGAACTTTTACGCCAAATGAATTTGCCCCATGTCAGATTGGTGACCTCAGAAGAGTTTGAGAGCCCGGAGTTACTGGAAGTCAAAGCCGAGAGAAATGTGGCGGAATATTCTTGGACTTGCGCTTCCAACTTCATGTGGTTTCTGCTGCAGAAAAATTCAAGCTGGGATAAATTGATTTATTTGGACGCTGATTTATATTTTTTCAACGACCCGAAAATTTTGATTGCTGAGTTGGGCGATAAGGATGTTATGATTACCTCGCATCGCTATACCAGAAAATACGACCAGGTGGCGGTCAGCGGAAAATACTGCGTCCAATTTATAATTTTTAAAAATAATAAAAATGGCTTGGCGACGCTGGATTGGTGGCGTTTAGCTTGTCTGGATTGGTGTTTTGATTATTTAGATAAAGGCCGCCTAGGTGATCAAAAGTATTTGGATGATTGGCTGACCCGCTTTCAGGGAGTTTACGAATTAAGGCATCTGGGTGGCGGAGTGGCGCCGTGGAACGTCCAGCAATATGATTTTTATTCGGAAAATAATAAAATTATCGGCCGAGAAAAAAATACCGGTGAAATTTTTCCCTTGATTTTTTATCACTTCCACAGCTTTTGTTTATTATCTCCGACTAAGTACTTGCCGGCTCGCCGCTATGACCTTTCCGAAAACGTCCGCCGGATTATCTATGAGCCCTATTTTCGGGCCTTACAAAACAATATAGAATTAGTCAAAAAATTTAGTCCGGATTTTAACTTTGGCTATAAACAAGTTTCTTTTAAAGAAAAAATAGTGGCTCGGCTATCACGGTTCGGAATTATCAAATCAATTATCATATTTTGTAAATTATTTAAAGACAAATTTTATGAACAAAAAAATAAAGGTTAAGAATTCGGGCCTGATTAAATTACAATCTTTCAATGATTTTCCCGACGGTAATTTGGTCATCGGCGAATCCAATCGGAATGTTCCTTTTGCTATCAAAAGGTTTTATTTTATTAACAATTTATTCAATAAAAAATCCCATCGGGGCCATCACGCCCATAAAAAATTAGAGCAGATTATTTTTTGCATCAACGGCAGCTTTGTTTTAAAATTGGACGACGGGAAGAATAAGCAGCGGATTTTAATGGACAACCCTCATTACGGCGTTAGGTTGGGTCCGAAGTTATGGCATACCATGGAAAAATTTTCTGCCGATTGCGTCATTCTAGTTTTGGCCGACGATTATTATCAAGAGAGCGATTATCTGAGAAATTATGATGAATTTATTAAATATTTAAATAAAAAATAATATGGAAATCAAATTCAATGATTTTCAAAAGCAATATAAAAGTCATCATCAGAAATTTGATAAAGCCATCAAGGGAGTGCTTAATTCCGGTTGGTATATTTTAGGAACTCAGGTGGCTGATTTTGAAAAAAAGTTCGCCGGTTATATCGGCACTAAATACGCTGTGGGGGTGGCCAACGGCCTGGAAGCCCTTCAAATAGCCCTATTAGCCCTTAATATCGGTCCGGGCGATGAAGTTATCACTACTAGCCATACCGCTGCGGCGACAGCCCTCGCCATCATTTCAGTCGGGGCCAAACCGGTTTTTGTGGATATTGATGAATATTTCCATATTGATGCCAGTCAAATTGAAGAGAAGATTCATAGTAATACCAAAGCCATTATTCCGGTCCATCTTTATGGTCAAAGTGTTGATTTGGATAAGATCATGGCCATTTGCCGGAAACACCAAATTCATTTAATTGAAGATTGCGCTCAGGCTCATGGCGCCACTTATCAGAATAAGAAAGTGGGATCATTCGGTATTATTAATTGTTTTAGTTTCTATCCTACCAAGAATCTGGGGGCTTTCGGCGATGGCGGGGCAATCACTACTGATGACAAATATCTTTATGACAAAATATTACAACTGAGAAATTATGGCCAGAAGAATCGCTATGAGCATGAAGTCTACGGCCTTAATAGCCGTTTGGATGAAATCCAGGCCGCTATTTTGCTGGTTCAATTAGAGTATTTGGATCGGAATAATAAGACCAGGCAAAAGTTAGCGGCTGCTTACGTCAAATATTTACGCCAGGTAAAACAGATAAAATTGCCGCCCGCCAGAAAAAATTCTCAGTCAGTTTTCCATCTCTTTGTAATTGAAGCGGAGAGTCGCGATGGTTTGATTGAATATTTAAAGTCCAAGGGAATAGCCACTTTAATTCATTATCCCATTCCGGTTCATAGACAGCCGTGCTTTAAAGAGTATAATTCTTATTTGCCGGTTTTAGAAGATAAGATTAAAGTTATTTTATCTTTACCGATTCATCCTTTTTTGACCAAGAGAGAAGTAAAGTATATTTGTGAAAATATTAAGAATTTTTATAAATCATTGTAAACAAAAATTATGAAATTATTAAATATCGGTTGCGGTCATAATTATCATCCGGATTGGATAAATTTAGATTTGTATCGCTCTCAATTTGTTAAATATCACAACATCAAAAATAAATTGCCGTTTTCGTCGGATTCTGTTGACGTTGTTTATCATTCTCATGTTTTGGAGCATATTAATAAATTTGAGGCGGAAAAATTTATCGCTGACTGTTTTCGGGTTTTAAAACCGGGCGGAATCATCCGAGTCGTGATTCCTGATTTGGAGCAAATTTGTCTGGAATATTTAAGTAATTTGGCCAAAGGATTTAATTCTAACGACCAGTCGGCGATCTTAAATTATAAATGGAATAAAATAGAGCTTTTTGATCAAATTGTCAGACAAAAGAGCGGCGGGGAGATGTTGGAGACCATCAAAGGCGGAAAATTTAATAAAGATTATATTCTTTTTAGAAATGGGGAAGAATTTAAGCCCTTATTAAATTTAAATTTTCCCGACGGCCAATCTCCCAATTTTAGCTTAAAAGATAAAATTATTAATTTTCTGCGGCGAGATGATCGCTTTAGTAGATTAAAAAGATTTATTGTCGGTTTCGTTAAAAAAGCCAATCCCCAAAAATCCGGTGAAGCTCACCGGTGGATGTATGATAAATTGGATTTAAAAATTTTATTGGCCAGTGTCGGTTTCAGAGATTTTAAAATTATGAATTATAATGAGTCCGGAATTTTGGATTGGAATAAATATGCCTTGGATAAAGCTCAAGATGGAGATTATCCCCGAAAACCGGATTCCTTATTTGTTGAGGCTTTAAAATAGATTTATGAAAATTTCAATCATCACCCCTAGCTATAACAGCGCTAAAACTATTTCTGACACGATTGATAGTGTTATTAGCCAAACCCACCAAGATCTGGAATATCTAGTGATTGATGGTATTTCCACGGATGGAACGATAGCCATAGTCAATGAATATCAAAGGAAATATCCCATCAGATTGGTTTCCGAAAAAGATTCCGGTATTTATGACGCCATGAACAAGGGAATAAAGCTGACGACTGGCGATATTATCGGAATTTTAAATTCCGATGATTTCTATTATGATCAAAATGTTTTAGCCAAGATCAATGATGTTTTTGCGGCTAATCCGGATGTTGATGCTGTTTACGGCGATTTGGTTTATGTGGATCAGGATAATACTGACAAACAAACCAGATATTGGCGGAGCGGGAAATATCAAGAAAGTAAAATTAATGGCGGCTGGATTATTCCTCATCCGACTCTGTTTGTAAAAAGGGAAGTGTATAATAAGTCCGAAAAGATTTTTGATACTTCTTTCTCATTGGCCGCCGATTATGAATTTATTCTCAGGTCATTAAAGATCAATAAGATCAAGGTTAAATACCTATCAGAGATTGTCGTTAAGATGAGAGCCGGCGGGGCGAGTGGCAGCAGCTTAAAACAGAGAATCAAGGGCTGGAAGGAATTGCGTCGCGCTTGGAAGGTTAATAATCTGCCGGTTCCGTGCTTTTTTATCATTAGAAGAATATTAAGCAAATTCAGCCAATTTTTATCAAGACCCAGGGTTTAAATGTTTAGTTTTAAGTATACTTAAAACTGTCAGCTATTTTGTCGTATATTTTAAGTTGAAAACCAAGTTACTAAAAGTTGCAATTGTCGTATTTTGGCATATTCCCAAAATACCCGATAATTATAGAAAAGTGCAATATGTGTGTGCACATCTATTGATTATTTTAATTATTTAATATATACTAAAAATAAGGTAATTTTTGATAAAAATAGGTATTTGTAGCTTATCTGTTTAAGGTTATAACCTTATGAAAAATATTAATAAAAATTTACAAATTGAACAATTAGATCGAAAGATTAAGGCTTTTAATAAACTGGAAAGTATTACAAGGCTTTCCGACGGTTGGGTTCATTCTGCCAGAACAGCCCTGGGAATGTCTCTAAGCCAATTAGGAGGGAAATTGGGAATTACAGCTCAGAGTGTTAAGGAGATAGAACAGAGAGAAAAGAATGGTTCAATTAGTTTAAAAAATTTGAAAGAAGTCGCTCAAGCTTTGAATTTAAAGTTAGTTTATGGTTTTTCGGCCCCAGAGAAAAGCCTAAGTAAGATAATCAAAAATCAAGCCTACCATGTCGCCGAAAATATTGTGGCGCGGACCAATAGGACTATGCAACTCGAAAAACAGGCTAATTCATCTGCCAGAATTAAGAGGGCGATAAAAGATAGGGCCTCTGAAATCATCGCTAATCAACCAAGACATTTATGGGATTAAGTTTGGACTACAATTATCTTGATGGACAATCTCCCCTGGATGAAGAAGAAAAGGCAGAATTAAAAATAAAAAGTATTTCAACCCGGGAGGAATTAGATGAATTTGAACAGCAGAATATTGAAACAGCCATGGAGTGGTTATTGAACCAAAATATTTCAGCCAATAGATTGCTCACCGAAAAGTTTGTTAAAGATTTACATCGGCAAATGTTTGGATCTGTTTGGGGTTGGGCCGGCCGATTTCGTCAGTCTAACAAGAACATCGGTGTTGACAAGGCAGTAATTGGAGTCGAATTAAAAAAGTTGCTGGATAACTGTTTCTATTGGATTGAAAATAAAACTTTTCCAGAAGAAGAAATTGCCATCAGATTAAAACATCGCTTGGTTTCTATTCATCCTTTTTCTAATGGTAATGGCCGACGCTATTATGGAAAAGGTTTTTCTGAAACCATCATTTTCTTGGGGCGGAGTAAGCGTCAAGACTATTGATAATAACCGTTTGGAGTATATTAGGGCGGTGAGAGAGGCTGATCAAGAAGACTTTAAATCGTTGCTAAAATTTGCCAAATCTTAATTTATAAGGACACCTAAAAAGAGACTCCAATCGGAGTCTCTTTTTATATTCGGAATGTTTCATTTGCCATTACGATATTGGCTTATAAAAATTAAAGATTACGAGTCGGATTGGCAATCAGGCCTAAAATTAGACCAATAAGTGCATTGAAAAATAGACTAATAATTAGACTTATTAAACTGTGTATATTGGCTTATATTAAATAATTAAATTGATATATTATTTTTATATGCCCAATTCCAGGGCAAAACCACGGCCATTAGGCCGTGGATAAGCGGCATATCCACTATCTTCAATTCCTTGCTATAATGTAAGCATGAAATATTTCCGCCAAGCT
>Ga0066637_10003276_pt1 | contig 10872 bp, 12 predicted proteins | sample CryGeyCG2014_020_FD_62737 | JGI IMG/M metagenome (GOLD analysis project Ga0066637, IMG submission 62737) | Groundwater microbial communities from aquifer - Crystal Geyser CG08_land_8/20/14_0.20 | ecosystem: Environmental > Aquatic > Deep subsurface > Groundwater | place: USA: Utah: Grand County...
AGGGAGCGAAGCGACCGAGCGAGGAAATGAAATAGAGCACCCAGCACCACTTTCACATAAGAGATATTATTAAAAATAAAGTGGTTATATGGTTTTAATCTCTAATAATTTAATAAAAATTTTTAGTGAAAGTGGTGCTGGGTTCTCATAATTCAAACAGAATTCTCTTCGCCTTTCAGGCTCGAGAATTCTGAGAATTATGGAAGAAATATTTTTTCAACCGGACTAATTTGAGTTTCTTCTCGTGTAATTTCATTCCAGATTCTTATATATTCCCTGGTAAACAAAGCTCCTATGACAAAAACGATTAACATTATAATAGTTAAAATCACAAAGGCAGCAACAGGATGAATATCTTTGTGCCACCAGCCTCCCGGGCTATTCATCCCGGGATATTTTATAGAGGGAAATAAATTCATCTTGCAAACTTAAAATTTGGCTAGTGATGATTTTTTCCGCCAGCAAACATGCTTGCCAGAAGAACAATGAGTCCTATTCCGCAAAGTGCAGCGGCAATCCAGATTTGCTTTAAAAAGAAACCTTTCATTGAAAATCCAAGTTCTTCCAGGACTGCTTCTGTTTCCGGGTATGTGAAATAATACAAGGCATTTACGCCAGCCATCACCACCCCTACTATAATGAGTAGCGCACTGGCCCATTTTAGCTGAGTTCTTGCTTTCCAGTTTTTTAAATAAATCTTAAACGACTTCATACCGCTTATGCTTTTACTACGAAATTACGAAAAATTTACGAAACTACGAAGGGTTTTTTTTGGGCCTGTTCTAATTTATTTTTTCGTACTTTCGTACGATTTCGTATTTCGTAGTAGTTAGTTATTTATAACAAATAATCCATTGGGTTGATTGGTATCCCATTTGATCTTACCTCAAAATGTAAATGCGGTCCAGTGGAAAACCGACCTGCCCCAGGAGTGCCCGGCAGTCCCCCGCTCCGACCTATAATTTCACCTCTTGTTATATATTCATCTTCTTCAACTAGAATTTCACTTAAATGTCCGTAGAGTGATGAGAACCTGTCATTGTGAATAATCATTACATAACTATAGCCCATACCGCCGTGGCGGGCCCTGGCCACATAACCAGAAGCAGCGGCCCTCACTGCAGTACCCTGGGGAGCCCGTATATCAATCCCTGAATGCTCACCTATCCATTTCTTATAAGGATACTCCGGGTCATGAAATTCGCAGGTGATAATCTGTGAGGGGACTGACCAGGAAAAAATAATTTCTCCCTCCGCTTCCATTTTAGCAATTTTTTCCTCGCGTTCTTTCTGGGCTATTTTTTCTCTAACTTCTTTCTCTAAATAAACAATTTCATTTTCAATCTTTCGATGCTCTTTAACCGCTTCAGCCAGCAGCGCCTGGAATTTCCATTCAGCGCCACGGGTTTCTTCAAGCACATTTTGTTTAGCCTGGTTTTCACCTACCAGTTGCATCTTCTCGTCAGCCAGCTCATCCTTTAGGTTGATCAGTTCCTTCATCTTTATTCTCAAATCCTTCTCCTGTACCTCAAGGGCTTCCTTAATGAGCTCAATTTTTTTCAGAGAATAAGCAAGAGAGGCCTGAATATTATCTAAATGCTCCAGCTGGTTTAAAACTTCCGAGATAGAATTATGAAGGAAAATAATCTCCAGTGGGCTTTTGTTATCATACTGGTTAATGGCCCGAAGAAACTCTGCAATGTCTGCTTTTTGTTTGGTAATCTGGCTCTGTTTTTCTAAAATTTTAAACTGAATATTTTTGATTGACAGATCTGTAGCTTTAATTTCGCTTTCTTTTTTTTCTATCTCTAATCTTCTTTTGGTAATTTGACTTGCCAGAATATCTAACTGATTTTTTAAAGTAACTGCCTCTTCTCTTTTTATTTCTATTTTTTCTTCGTACAATTTCTTTTGCTCTTCGATTTCTTTAATTTTTTTATTCTGAAGCTCAATTTGAACGCGAATCTCTTCAATCTCTGGAGTAAACTCGTCATCTTCCTCGAGAAACTCATTATCAACTCCCTGAACAGGCCCGATTTCATTAAAGCAAAAGAGCACTAGAACACAAGAACACAAAAGCAAAATTCGCTTTAACGTTTTAATGTTTTCATGTTTTAATGTTTTCATGTTTTAATGTTTTAGTTTAACAATTGCTTTCTCAATTCTTTCTAATACTTTCTTCTTCCCTAAAATTTCTGCTACTTCTTCGGGCGGCGGCGAAGCCTTGCGTCCTGTAAGAGCCGTGCGTAAAGGCCAGAACACTTCACCAGTGCCAAGTTTCTTAGTTATTCCGGCCAGGGAGTCCAGTATTTTTTTTGTCTGAAACTGCCTGGAAGGAATTTTACCAAGTATAATTTGCGTCTCGGTTAAATTATTTTTAATACGGGCTGCGGACATCTTTTTCCACTGGAGCAACTCCGGCCTGTATTCCAGCTTCTCGATAAAGAAAAACCCGGCCAGCTCCCCTATCTCATCTAATCGTTTAAGTCGTTCCTGCTCTAGAGCCACAATTTTTTTTAGATATATAAAATTAACAATCTCTTTTGTTTTTATTATTCTAAATTTTTGTGTTTTTAATATGTATTTTTTATTTTTTATTTTTTCCGCCAGAGGCGGATCCGCCTTCGGCGGAAGTTTTTTATTTTCAACCCCCTTAATTAATCCTGATTTAACGAGATATGGTATACACCTCCGGGTCAATTTATCCAACTTCATTTTTCTTATATAGTATCCATTCATCCAATCCAGCTTTTCCCGGTCAAATACAGCTCCTGCTCTTTGAACCTGAAACAGGGAAAAGGACTTAATTAATTCTCGAAGTGTGAAAATTTCCTGGGAAGTGCCTGGATTCCAGCCCAGAAGAGCAATAAAATTTAGTAATACCTCAGGTAAATACCCCTTTGCCAAATAATCTTCTACTGCCACATCTCCTTGTCTTTTAGAAAGTTTTGATTTATCCGGATTAAACAAAAGAGGCAGATGGGCAAATTGAGGCACTTTCCAGCCAAAAGCCTCATAAAGCAAAATGTGTTTTGGCGTAGAAGGCAGCCACTCCTCTCCCCTTATGACATGGGTGATATTCATCAGATGATCATCAATAACATTAGCCAGATGATAAGTCGGCCAGCTATCTGATTTAAGCAGTATCTGGTCATCAATATTCTGGTAGTTAAATTTAATCTCTCCTCGAATTAAATCTTTAAAAACAATTCCCTCTGGAGTGGTAAAGCCAAGGGTGGTTTTAGGTCCCTCACCCTTCTTAGAATGGTGAGGGATAAAATCTCTGGGGACTTTAAGACGGATTACATAAGGAATACCCTGCCTTATTTTTTCCTCTATTTTCTTTTCGGTCAACTCTCGACACCTTCCGTCATACATGGGAGGCATTTTTTTCTCTAATTGTTCCCGGCGCAATTTTTTCAGCCGCTCCTGGGGGCAAAAACAATAATAAGCTCGACCGTTATCAACTAGTTTTTGGGCTAAATTTCTATAAGTCCCTATTCTTTGCGACTGAATATACGGCCCAAATTCTCCTTTCTGTTCCATGTTCCATGTTCCATGTTCCATGTTCATGAACGGTCCTTCATCCCAGCTCAGGCCAACTGCTTTTAAAGTCTTAATTAAATTTTCAGCAGCTCCTTCCACATAACGAGCCCTGTCAGTATCTTCAATGCGCAAAATTAACTTCCCTTTATTCTTCCTGGCAAACAGCCAGTTATAAAGGCAGGTTCGAAGCCCTCCAATGTGAAGAAACCCAGTTGGGCTCGGTGCGAAGCGTACGCGGATCATTATAAAATGGTGCCTGGCACCGGGAAGTGGCGCCAGAAAGACCGCTTAGATAAAGGATTATATTATCAAAATTTAAAAATGTCTAATTTTTTAACTTTTTAATCCAAAACTAATTTCTTAGAAAATTAAAAGCAATATAAAGGCTATTTTTTATCCTTTAATGATTGTAGCACGTAGAAATAAAACATACAAGTAATTATTTTCGAGTAAGGGGGCAAAGCCCTTCACTTTGTGCTCTCTACCGGTTGCCAGATATCAGCAAATTTTTTCTTCCTGATTTTTATATTCCAGAAAATGGCCAGCCAGAGATAAATTCGAGCAAAATAAAGTAAAATCGTCCACCAGAACTCTTTTAAATTTTTTGGATAAGTAAAAAACAGCTTAACCCCTCCTCTTATTTCCTGCCACAGGCCTCTCATTTTTTCCGCCGAAGGCGGATCCGCCTCCCTGGCCGGGCGGGCTGGCGGAAATTTTAGTAATTTTTGTTGGTAGCCGCCAGTAGAACGAACTTTCTGTTTTAGCCAGTCTCTGAAATTATCCGGATACTTAACATAAACTTGAGCTCCGGGAACATAAACAACTTTATAGTCCTTATTTCGAATTATTTGAGTTATAAAAGCGTCTTCAGAGAGAATATCTTCTGGAATTTTGCTGATAAGATCTCTTCGCAACGCATAAAGATAACCAGAGCAGGGAAAATTTTTACTTGTGAGCCGCATTTCATGAGCAGCTTCAGTTAAAAAATGAGACCAATAACCAAACATTTCTTCGCGCGAGTTAATTGATATTGGCCGTCCGCTCACAGCCCCAACGCTTCCATCTTTAAGGGGTTCGAGGACCTTTTCAAGACTCCCCTCCCCTATCCAGACATCTCCGTCGCTTAAGACCAAAATTTTTCCCTGAGCTTTTTTAAAAGCCATATTCAGGGCAGCTGGCTTTCCGCGTCCCTGGTCTTCGAGATATTTAACCTGAGGATACTTTTTTGAAAAGCCTTCGGCAATACCAGCTGTGGCTTTATCAGGCCCAACAACCAAGATTTCAAACATTTGCCCTTCGGGCAAAGTTTTCCTACCAATTACGAATTTTTCCGAATTACGAATATCATTTAAAAAAGCCTCAATAGCCTTAGGCAGACTTTTGGGCTCTTTATATGTAGTAATAATAATAGAAACCATTGTCGCTACTCTCCCCCGTAGCCCTGAGTTTTAAAGCGAGGGGCAGAGAGGAAAAGATTTTAAAATATTATATATTGGGCCACGAGGAGTTAAGTTACTTTTCATTAAATCGATTGATTTCACTCTAAATTTTAAATTTTTCAATCCGGAATCCGCAATCCGTATCCTTCGTGGAGTTTTTAGTCGGCCAAAAGTAATATGAGCTTTCCATGGACGGAAATCTATCCTGATACCAAGCCTGACTAACTCGTGGCTTAACTGGTTTTGTAAATCTGCCAGAGTATTTCCACCTTCTTCCTCACAGCTCAGAAAAAAAATATTGGGCCTTATCTCATTTGGAAAACACCCAAATTTATCAATTTTTAACCAGAAAGATTTATAAGAGCCAGTGACATTGGCTAAAATTTCTGCTACTTTTCTTAATTTTTCTTCATCCAGGTTTCCTAAAAAATGCAGGGTTAAATGCAAATTTTTTGGTTCTACCCATTTAATATTGCTATTGGTCTCGCGAAATTTGACGAGAATTCTGCCCAATTTCTCTTTAACATCATCGGGCAAATTAACAGCAATAAAGGAGCGATATTTCATAAATCTTAAATTGGCACACTTGATTAAATTTCTTTTTTATTGTAATTTCTCCTCCTCTCAATTACTTCAATCTCTCAATTACTTCAATCTCTCAATTTCTTTTCTGATTTCTTCAATAACCGAGACGTTATGGATAATCTTCTTTTTCCCTTCCTTTACTGAGATAACATAGAATACTTTACCCCCATATTTGGCAGTAAATTTCTCGTGTGTCTTTTTTTGAAATTCTAATTCGTTGATGATTTGGGTAATGTAAGCATATCCTGCTGGTTTAATTTGAAGCCCAATATATTTCTCCTTCACCTTAATAAAGAAATCAACATTGTATCCTCTATCCCATTCATCTAGGGCTGGTTCCACTTTAACACCTAATGCCTCTTGTAATTGCCCATAAATGGTTTGTATTTCAGACTGATAACCGTCGTAGGTTCTACCAATTACCAAATTGATGATAAAATCAATACAAGCCTCCTCTGTTATGCTTTCTATTTCTGCTCGACATACTTCAGTTATCTTTATGTATAGCCCTCTCCCAAGTTCTTCCAAATGCTGTTTGGAGTATACATTTTTATAATAATACTCCTCCCAATCCTTCAAGGACTTAGAGGAACACTTTCTTATAAATTCTGAAACTGGACCAACTTTGTTTTTCTTAGTCAGTCCCCACCTCATATTCGCCTGATTTAATATCCATTCCTTTGCCATTATACTCTCCCACTATAAGTTAAGAACTTAGATTTGTATTTATAGTCTTTTGCAACGTCCATATCAGCCAAACCATTTTTAATCAAATGGGCATTTAAAAAAGTCTTATTCCATAAATAAAGATAACAAAGCAAGTTATTTTTCTCATCGTACTTTGTAGTATCGAACTTTATGAATACCTTTTGTCCACAGGTTTTTTCTCTTAAAAATTGAATGGCCTCTCCATTCTTTTCTGGATTCTCTTTTATACCCAATAACCTGATTTTCAACCCATTATTTAAAATCAAAATTTCTGGTGAGATTATTTCTTTTACAGTATAATATGTTTCTCTTTCAGAATGGAAATTATCTATTTTAGAGCCAAACCTTAATTTTCTGGGGTCAATCTTTTTATCAAATCTTATAGGATCTTTGAAGATATAAGGCAATCTTTTAATCTCTTCTTTAAAGTCTATTCTCATATCTTCCTGCTTGATTATCTCAAAACTGGCATTTTGAAAAATAGTATTTTGTTTTATTCCAAGTTTTTCTTTTATGACTGCTAAAAATTCCTCATTTATCTCATATCCAATAGAGTTCCTATTCAGGTTTTTAGCTGCTAAAGAGGTGGTTCCACTTCCGAGAAATGGATCAAGCACTGCATCGCCAACGAAGCTAAACATCTTTATGAGTCGTCTGGGCAGTTCTTTGGGAAACATTGCCAGATGTTTATCCTGCTTTTCTCCCGAAAAATTCCAGTGTCCAGTAAAGTATTGATTCCATTCTCCTTGGGTCAATTTCGATTGTTCTTTAACTTCGTGATTCACTTTTGGCTGATTGCCATATTTTTTGAAAATCAAGATAAATTCATAATCAAGTTTAAGAATCCCACTTCTTGGGTAAGGGAAAGAACCCATTACTGTTGCTCCACCAGTGGTATGGCAAGTAGTGACTTTCTGCCAGATGATAGCACCCATGTAATCAAAACCGGCGATTTCACAAAATTTAATTATCTCTGTTCTTATTGGAATAACTTTATATCTTCCATAATATACAGAACGAGCAAACTGGTCTCCGATGTTAATGCACAAACGACAGCCTTTATGTAAAATCCTATGGCATTCATTCCAAACCAAGCTAAGATTATTTATGTACTCCTCGTAACTATCATTGAAACCTATCTGCTTTCCATTCCCATAATCCTTTAACTGCCAATAGGGAGGAGAGGTAATAATAAGATGGACTGATTCATCTGGAACCTCTTTCATTTGCCTTGAATCACCGATTATTATTTTGTGCAGCGTTTTCATGTTATATCCTTAAATGATTTTGTCTTGCTTAAAGCCACTGTTTCGCCTAACAAGTTATATACGAATTTGTTGACGCGAATCTTTATTTATGCCGAAATTTAGCTACTAAATTCGGTATACGAGTGTTGCGTAATTCTCCTACCGTCATTGCGAGGAGCGAAGCGACGAAGCAATCTTTAATTAGAGATTGCCACGCTCCTTTCAGTCGCTCGCAATGACAGGGTGGCTTTATTTAAGCGAAATAATTACGCACCACCCGTAGAAGTATTCGTATATGCGTCCAGACTCGTTATTCGTATCCTATTTTAGTAGTTCCACAATTTTCTCTCCAAATTCTTGCGCTGCTCCTGGCCCATTACCAGTAACAATTTTTCCGTCAATCACCACTGGTTTGTCCTCGTAGATAGCGCCCCCATCTTCCAAGACCCCAATCGGACTTCTGTCTAAAAGAGAGGCCCAGACCGTGGCATGTATGCCTTTGAGCAGGCCAGCTCTGGCCAGGATTTCCGGGGCAATACAAATAGCAGCCAAAACCTTCTCGTATTCTACCGCTTTTCTGGCAATTTCGTGAGCCACGGAACTGTCCACATATTCCATGGCTCCTGGCCCTCCAATAAAAACAATAGCATCGAAATCTTTAACATCAAGGTCTTTGATAACCTTATCCACTTCTACCCTTCTTCCGTCCTTTCCTTTTGCTGGCCCCTTTTGAGAGCTGGATACGGTAATTTCCACGCCTCCTTTCTCCAGGGCCTCGCGGGTTCGGGAATATTCTAAATCCTGAAATCCCTCATGAGCAATAATCAGAACCGCCCTTTTATTAGTCAAAATTTGAGGCATAATTTTTTCCTCTTTTTTAAGGCAACCAGTTAAAATTATAGTTGCAAATAAAATAATTAATAGATTGATTGATATAAAAAATTTTTTTCTTATCATGATGTTTAAAACATAATAGTAACCCGTAACCCGTACAGAAAAGTAATCCGTAATCCGTAACTCGTAATCCGTAATTTTTACAAGTTACAAGTTACAAGTTACAAGTTACGAATTTTTACTGGTTACTCGTTAGGCGTTACAATTTCTGTTACCGGTACTTCCATTCTAACATTATCCTTGGTTTCAACCATCACAGTCTGGGTTAGAATGTGCCTATCTACAACCTTGCCTTCGCCTTTTTCTGTTTTAACTATGGTACCAATAGAAGGTAAGTTCTTAACCAGTTCTTTATATTGTTCTTCCTCATAGGCAAGGCAACATTTAAGTCTGCCACAAACTCCGGTCAATCTTTCCGGCCCGCGTTGAGAAAGTTGCTGGTCAAAAATAAGATCAGTAGTAACCTTGCCCAGCTCTTTTAAAAAAGCCAGGCAGCAAAGAGGTCTGCCGCAGGGACCTATGTCGCCAGCCAACCCAGTTTCCTGTCTGACCCCGATCTGATACATTCTAATAGATTTATGCAAGAGGCTAGCCAGGTCCTTAACCAGCTGGCGAAAATCTACCTTTCTCGGTGCCGTAAAAAGGAAAGTTACTCTTCCTCCATCAAAAGAGAAAAGTACATCCACGATTTTTACAGGCAGGTTTCTCTTTTTTACCAGTTCTTCACACTGAGCTATAGCCTGCTTTTTCCCCTTATTTTTTTCCTTATATCTCTTTAAATCTTCAGCCGAGGCTTTCCTCACAATAAATTCAGACTTCTCTTTTTCACTAACATCCCCTTTCTCTTCGATTTTAACTATCTCGCCCAAATCACTGCCCAATTCAGCTTTAATAATTACTTTATCTCCTATTTTGAACTGATCCCGGGTAAGTGGCCGACCCCCACGCATCTGAGAAATTTCGTATGGTTTTCCCCAGGGAGCTATTTGAACAGAAACTACAATCATAATGAAAATCTAATAAAATTTTTTACTTTAATATTTTCTCCCAGTTTAGCAACATGGATTTCAATTAACTTCTCAATGGTAATCTTATCGTCTTTAATAAAAGGCTGTTTTAAAAGACATACTTCCTGATAAAACTTTTCAAGTTTACCTTTAATTATTTTTTCCTTCACTTTCTGGGGCTTGTCTTTGGGTATAGTTTCTCTATAGAGCTTTTTTTCTCTTTCAATCACCTCTCCTGGCACATCAGAGGGCCCGATCCACCCGGGGTCTGCAGCAGCTACCTGCATAGCAATATCATGGGCCAGGTTTTTAAACTCCTCGTTTCTGGCCACAAAATCAGTTTCACAAACCAACTGGACCATTGACCCTATTTTTCTATTAGAATGGACATAGGCCTCGATGAGGCCCTCTTTAGTGGCACGGGCCCCTTTGGCAGCAATAATTTTTTGGCCCTTTTTTCTTAATATCTCTATTGCTTTTTTTATGTCGCCCTTTGCTTCCTGAAGAGATTTCTGGCATTCCTGAACGCCGACCCCAGACATCTGGCGAAGTTGTTTAATAATTTTTAAATCCATTTTTTATTTTTTATCTTTTATTTTCTCTCTTCCTTCTTCCACTGCTCTAGCTACCAGGCTGGTAATTAGCTCTATGGACTTTATTGCATCGTCATTAGCCGGAATCGGATGAGTAACCAGGGTTGGATTGGCATTAGTATCTACCATGGCCACTGTAGGAATTTTAGTTCTTTTAGCCTCTCTCACAGCTGTTTTCTCTTTTTGTAAGTCCACTATATAGACTATGTCAGGCCTTTTTTCTAAAAGGATAAGCCCTCCAAACAATTTTTTTAGTCTTTCCAGTTCCCTTTCTTTCTCAAGAGCCTCTTTTTTAGTATATTTTTCCCATTCCCCTTTTTCTTTCTCCTGGTTCATTTTCTTAAATTTCCCTATCTGCTTCATGATCACATCAAAATTAGTCAGAGTTCCGCCAAGCCAACGGTTAACAACATAAGGGGAACCACTTTTTTGGGCATACTTTTTAATAATTTCTCTGGCTGAAGGCTTGGTACCTAAAAACAAAACCACCCCACCCTGAGATACCTCCTCTATAATAAAATCCAGAGCTTTCTTAAGCATTTCTCGCGTCTTTTCTAAATCAATAATGTGAATGGTATTCTTCAGCCCGTAAATATAAGGGTCCATCTGGGGTGAACGTTTGGTGGTTTTATGACCCAAATGAACGCCTGCTTTGGCCAGCTCTACCGCTTCAGGAACTTCTATGTTATTAGATTTTTTTGGGGCTGGGATAACCATAATTTTATAGAATTATTAAATTGAGACTGTTGATTAATTCAACAGTCTCACCCTGAACCCCCCACCCAACCTTTGGCCAATGGAGACAAGATTAGTTCGGAGAATTCTCGCGGATCCAAACCATAGGTTGGGTGGG
>Ga0066637_10003278_pt1 | contig 10871 bp, 6 predicted proteins | sample CryGeyCG2014_020_FD_62737 | JGI IMG/M metagenome (GOLD analysis project Ga0066637, IMG submission 62737) | Groundwater microbial communities from aquifer - Crystal Geyser CG08_land_8/20/14_0.20 | ecosystem: Environmental > Aquatic > Deep subsurface > Groundwater | place: USA: Utah: Grand County...
CCAGGCATGATATTACCGGCTTCGCCCCCGGCGGCTGGATATACGCGCCCTTGGCCTTGTTCTCAACCGCCGGGGCTTATTACGGCTTCGGCGGCCTTGAATCCTCCCTGCTGCTGATCGGAGGGGTATTCTCAGGCTGCTATGCCGGCCGTTCGGTGCTGCTCGGCGCAAAAGCGCTGCCGGGGCAGCTGCGCAGGCCGCTCACAGCCCTGGGCTGGCTGCTGGCGGCTTACGCCCTGTTTTCGCTCCCCGCCGTGCCGGTCGGCTGGCTGAACCAGGGCTCCTTCTTCGCGGCGTTCGGCTTCCCCGCGCAGCTGCCCGGCGCCGCGGTCCTGGCGCTGATCGTCGGCGTTATGTGGCATGCGGCTTTCAGCATCTGGTCGTATTCGATCAGCCTGCGCGAAGCGGCGGAGGAGGATTCCGACCTTTCCTTCGGCAGCGCGGTACGCTGGCTGCCGCTGATCACGGTGGAAGCCCTCCTCGCGGTAATACTGGCGGCGGGCTGGTTCGGCGCGGCGGGCCTTGGCCGCGCGGAAAGGACCGCGCTGGTGCGCGAGAGCCGCAATAACGCCTCGATACTTTATTTCCGGATGAACGAGAAACTCTTGGGAATTAGCCAGACGGCCGTTATGCTGGCCGAGTCCCCGGCCGCGCAGCAGGCGCTTGCCGCCGGCTCCGGAAGGCCGCTCAAACAGCTCAACAAAGTACTGGATCGTTTCCAGAAAGTAAATGAAGCCGACGTCTGCTACCTCATGGACGTCAAAGGCAAGGTCATAGCCTCTTCCAACCGCAATGACCCCCTGAGCTTCGTCGGCGACAATTACTCTTTCAGGCCCTATCACCGGGAAGCGATGCGGGGCGGGACCTCCAGGTACTTCGCCCTGGGCAGCACCACACTGCTGCGCGGCTATTATGTCAGCGCGCCGGTGGCGGACTCCTCCGGGCGCGTGTCGGGGGTCGCGGCCATCAAGAAGAACCTGGACTTCCTGGAAGAGGAAATGGAACTTATGCCTTTCGCTTTCTTCGTCAGCCCCGAAGGAGTAGTATTCCTGTCCGGCCGCAAAGAACTGCTGTTCAGCAGCCTCTGGACCGTGAGCCCGGCGGCGCGCTACGAACTGCTGAAATCCAACCAGTTCGGCCCGCTGGACTTCGCCCCGATCTGGAAAGCGCCCCCCATCGATGGCGCCCTCGTAACCCTCGAAGGCGAGACTTTCTACGTGGCCAGGCTGCTTTTCGGTTCCGACGGCTGGTCGCTGCTGACGCTTTCCCGCACCCGCAATATGCTTGTCTCCCGCTTTTACGGTATAGTCATAACCTTCGCGCTGTGCCTGCTCGCCCTGGGGGTTTCGGTGATACTCGCGCAGTACCGCATGAGGCGCGAGGAGGAACTGGAATTGATGCGCGTACGGGAAGAAAGACGCGTGCTGGCCGGCCTGCTGCCGGTCTGCTCCTCCTGCGGCAGGACGCGCGATGACCGGGATTACAAAGCCAGGGTCGAAGCATACATGAAACACCATGCCAGGGTCTCCGCCGCGCACACACTGTGCCCGGACTGCGCGCGAAAAGCGCCGCCTGCGGGGAGCGGGAAGCCCTGAGCGGAGCCCGGCCGAGCGCGGCCGGATTCCGGATTACGCGGCGGCCGCAAATTTGTTATAATAACATCATGGCTTATAAATGCGATATTTGCGGCAAAAAGCCCGTTTCCGGCAATTCCTACAGCCATTCCCACAAGGCTACGAAACGGGTCTTCAAGCCCAATCTCCAGAAACAGAAAGTGCTGATAAACGGCGCCACAAAATCCGTTTATGTCTGCACCGTCTGCATAAAGAGCGGAAAAGCGGTTCGCCCGCTTAAATAAGCTCCGCGCGGCTTTTCCGACAAGGCCCCCCGCCATACAGGGATTCCGGGGGGCTGTGTTTATTTACGGGCAACAAGAATTTAATATTTCCTAAACAAGCCTTTTGTATAATTCCTTAATAACGAAAGGCTGCACCCCCGGGGGCTCTTCCCCGGGCGCCGTTTTATATTTACGATCGGCCGGAGGCTCTAAATGGAGCAGGAACCAAAACTTGACCCGTCGACCATAACCGACGTGGAAACCGCGAAACTCGCGCTGCGCTGGGCGGTGGAGAAGATCCACACCCTGCAGGAGGAGGTCGGCCGCCTGCGCGAGGACACCCGGAACAAAAACAACCTCAACCGCTCCCTGACCGAGCAGGTGGAGCAGAAGACCGAGATCCTCAAGAAATGGCAGGGCACCATCAAGACCTGGGAGGAGAACTGGAAGACCCAGACCGCCATGGAGGCGGACCTGAAAGGCAAACTGCGCGAACAGATCCTCAACGAGGAGGCGGTGAACTGGAAGCAGGCGCGCGCCCAGTTCGAAAAAGAGATAGCCGCCCTGAAAACGGAACTGGGGGAACGCGAAGCCGCCATCGGCGCGATGAAGCTCAACCTCATCGAGGAGCTGAAAAGATCTTCCGAAATGAAGGAAGCCGAGCTCAACAATCTGCTGCAGCGCCACCTGGACAACCTGGCGGTGAAAGAAACCCTCCTGCGCGAGAAGTACGACCACCTGGAACAGGAACTGATACAGACGCAGCGGCTGCGCGCCGAGCAGGAGGAACTGAGCCTGCGCGAGCGCCACGAGGCGAAGCTGCGCGAATCCTCGAAGCTTTTCGAACAGAAAGAGGCCCAGCTGGAAAAGTTCCGCCAGGAACTGGAAAACGAACGTCTTAAAGCCCTTGAGACCATGCAGGCCGACGCCCGCGAGACGCTGGAAGCAGACCGCCGGGCCCTGGCCGAGGAGTTCTCAGAGCGCAAAGCCAGGGCGGCCGCGGAAATGGAAAAAGATTTCACTCAGCGCCTGGCCCGGGCCGAAGAGGAAAAAAAGACCGAAATAGAGGCTTTCAAGACCGCGAGCGCCGGGGAACTGGACGCGCTGCGCGCCCGCTTACGCGATTACATGGCAGAACGGGAGCAGGAGCACGTTGACCTGCGCCTGGAGATGGAGGGCCAGCTGGCGGAGCTTGTAAAGAACCGCGAAGAAGAGACCCGCCGCCGCTACGATAAGGCCCTTGAAGAAGCCCGGGCGCAGTGGGACCGGGCTGCGGCGGAAACCCGCGCGCAGGCCGACGCTGCCGCGCAAAAGGCGGCCGCCAGGCTGGAAGAAGAATACAAGGAAAAAGAAGCGGTATTCAACGCGGCCGGGGAAGAGCGCCTGAAGACCCTGCGCATCGCGCTGGAATCAGAAGTCCGTGCCAGGGAGGAAGCCCTGCGGGCCGGCATCCTGAAAGAGCAGACCGCCTGGACCGCAAGGCAGCAGGCGGCTCTCGAAGAAGCCCGCAAGGCCCTGGAAGAGAACCAGGCCCGCAGGCTGGAAGGCTTCAGGGCGGGGCTGGAAGAGGCCTATCTCCATAAAGAGAAGGCCCTGGAGGACAGGATAACCGCGGTGCAGGTAAAATTGAAAGCGGAATGGCTGGCCAGGGAAGAGGAGTGGCGCCTTGCGAAGGAAAGCGCCCTGCACGAGGAGAAGGAAAAACTCAAGACCGAATTCGAGAATCACCGCTCCCTGCTGCACAAGAAGCTTGCGCAGTTCGAGGACGAGCTGAAACTTAAATACGCGCGCAAAGAAACCGGGCTGGAAGCCGCCGACAGGGCGCAGCTGGCTAAAGAAGCTGAAGAGTTCAAAAAGGAACTGGAAACGGAAAAAGCCAAGCTGGCCGAACAGGCAGCCGCCGCCCGCAAGGAACTGGAGAACAAGGCCCTGGTGATGCAGGCTGAACAAGAGGCAGCGGCAAAGGCCAGAGAGAAGAAACTGCGCAGGTCCGAAGAGGACCTGCGCGAAAAGTACCAGGCCAGGCTCAAGGCGGCCGAGGACGCCTTCGAAGAGAAGTTCGAGGCGGAAAGCAAACGCCTGAGCGCCGAATTCGCGGAAAGGGTCTCCGCCGCCGAGGCGGAAAGGCTGAAGGTCCTGGAATCCAAAGCCGCGCTTGAGAACGGACACGCGGCCAGGATACGCGAAATGGAAGCCGCGAGCGAGGACCGTGTCGTAAGGGAAAGGGCGAAAGTCGGGGACGCATTCAAGAACCGCGAACTGCACCTGCAGGCGCGCGAAGCCGATCTGGAAAAGCTGAAAGCGGGGCTGGAGCAGCAGCACAGCGAATTAAAAGTAAATCTTTACCGTGAACTCCAGGGCAAGGAGCACGAACTATTCGGCAAGCTGGCCGCGGCGAAAGAAGAGATGTACCAGGCGCTCAACGCGCACCGCGAAGTGCTCGACCGAGAATACGATGAACGCATCAACGGGCTGCACGAAAAGGAGAGCGCCCTCGGCGCGCGCTTCGAAGGCAAGCTCAAAACCGCGCTGGAAGGCATGAAACAAGGCCAGCAGGACGAGACGGAAAAGATGATGCTGGAATTTGAAGGCCGGAAGGCGGAGCTGGAAAACAGAATGCGCAACCGCGAGCAGGCGCTGAACGCCTCCCTGGCCGAAAGGCAGAGCCGCCTGGAAACGGAATTCATGACCCGGGAAAAGGCCGCCATAGCGGCGCAGGACAAGGCTTTTGAGAAGCGCCGCCAGGACCTGGAGAACGCGCTGGCTAAAAAAGAACGGGAACTCGACAGGAAATACCAGGAGTTCGTGGAGAAATTCTCCGCCGAACTGCACAGGGAACGCTCGGCCTGGGAGACGAAGAAGATGGAGATCCTCAACAACGAACGCCAGGCGCTCAGGGCCGATTTTGAGAAAAAGGAAGCGCTGATCGCCCAGAAACTGGACGAAGAACTGGCCAAACACCGCGCCGACCGCGTGCGCCGAGAGGAAGAGTTCTCGGTCCGCAAGGACGAGCTTGAAAAGAACTATTACGCGGAGCTGGAGCGCAGCCGCGCAGCCCTGGACAAGCTGCGCACGGAGCTGGAGCAGAAAACGGCCGCGCAGTTCCGGGAACTGGAAGAGGAAAAGAACAGGCTGGCCGCGCTGCGCTCGGAGAAGGATAAATAGGCTATGGCCGGATTCGGCAGGGATTTCGGGGACCTCATTGGCGAGTCCGAGCTGGATTCGGCCAAGATGGTGCTGCGCCTGACCTCCGAACTCAGGGAGAAGGACCTGGAACTGGCGTCGATGCGCTCGCGCAGCTTCGAGGAAATACAGCGCAACAATAAGGCAAAAGAGGAGGAATATGAAGCGCTGATGCGCGCCCAGGACGAACGCATCAAGAAGCGCGAGCAGGAACTGGCCCGCATGCTGGTGGAAAAGGAAGCGGAGCTGTGGCATAAATACCAGGTCATGCTCGACGATGCCGTAAACCGGCAGCGCTCGGAATTCGAGACGGAAAGAGCTCAACTTACCGCGGAGACGGAAAGCCATAAATCCGAGCTGGCGGCCCAGAAAAAAGGGCTCCGCTCCGAGATGGAAGAGGTTTTCGGGAAATGGCAGGAGGAACGGGAAGCGGACTTCAGATTGGAACGCGAAGCCTTCGCGGAAAAGCTCAGGGCCGCGCACGAGGCCGCGCAGAAGGACACGCTGGAGCGCATACGGCAGACCGAAGCCCTGTGGAGCGAGAAGCTCAGCCAGCAGAAAACAGATTTCAAGAACCGTTCGGAGCTTGCCGCCGAAGAGATACGCGCCCAGATGCGCCGGGAACAAATAGAAGAGCTTAAGACGCTCAACGACCGGCTCAGCGCGGAGTCCTCCGGCCGCGAGCAGGAGCAGTACGCGCATTACACGGCCTGGCTGGAGGAGAACAAGAAGATAATTGATGATAAAGCCGCGCGCCGCCTGGAGATGGCGGAAACGGAATTCCGCGAGCGCACGGCCAGGCTGGAAGAAAGCCTGGCCAAGGCCGGCCAGGACCTGGCGGCGCGAGAAACCGCCTGGGAGGGTAAATATTCCGAGCTGAAGACCATTTACGCGCAGAAAGAGGCCGCCGTGGACGCGTCCGCGCGGGACCTGCAGGCGCAGCAACTGGCGCAGGAACGGGAAACCGCGGAAAAACGGGAAGCGCTCTCCCGGGAGGCACAGGCCGAAGCCCTGCGCCGGAAAGAAGAACAGCGTAAAAAGGAAGCGGCCCTGGAGGCGGCTTTTTCCGCCCGCTGCGCGGAGATGGAAGCCGAAGCCGCCAGGCGCGCAAAAACGCTGGAAGAACGGGAAGCCCGCTCCGCCGCGGAGCGCACGGAACTGGCGGCGCTGCGCTCGCAGATAGGCGAACTGCTGGCCGCCAAAGAAAAAGAACTTGAGCGGACCTTCGAAGAACGCTACGCACTTTTCCGGCAATCCCTGGAAGAGTCCCTGAAAATAAAGGAAACCAGCCTTGCAAAGCGGCAGGAGGACCTGGAGCGCCAGTACTCGGCGCTGGCCGAGCAGAAGGATGCGGCCCTGGCCCGCGTGAACGCGCTCCTGGCCGAGAATTCGCGCCTTAAGGACGCGCTGGTCTCGCGCGATTCGCAGGCCCGGGCGGTGATAGAAACGGAACGCGGCGCGCTGGAGGTTGAGCGCAAGCGCGTAGAGGATGAATACAGGGAAAAGTCAGAAAGGCTTAAGGAAGAGATAAACTCCCGCGAACAGGCCCTGCGCGCGGCCTACGACGAGAAGCTGCGGGCGGGAGAGGAGCGCCTGTCCGCACAGGTAAAAATAAAAGAAGCCGCGCTGGAGGACGAACGCAAATCCCTCAACCGCCACGCGGCCGAGCTGGAGGCGGGCTTCCTGGAGGCGCTCAAGACCCGGGAAGCCGAAGTTACCGAAAATTTCCGCAGGAACGCCGAGCTGATGCGCGCGCAGGCCGAGGCGGCGCGCCAGGCCTGGAAAGAGGAAAAAGACGCGCTGGCCGAGCAGGCGGAAAAAGAGGCGCAGAAAATAAGCGCGATGGAGCTGGAAGCCGCCGCCAGGCGCGAAGCGGAACTTAAGACTTTTTACGAGAACAGGGAAGCGGAAGCCCAGGCAAGGACCGCCCAGAAGCTGCAGGCGGAACAGCGGCGCCTTTCCGAGAATTTCGCGGTAAAAGAACGCGACCTGCAGAACCGGATAACGGAGCTGGAGGAAAAGCTCACAAGAACGGACGACGGGACCCTGGCCGCGCAGGGAGAGACCTCCGCGCTCAGGGAAGAGATCGAGCGCCTGGCGCGCGCCCTCGAGGAAAGCGCCGGCGAGAAACAGAAGCTTATACAGGAAAACCTCACGAAATCCCGCGACCTGCGCCAGACGCTGGAAAAGGAATTCCTGGACAAGCTCAGGGAAGTGGAGCAGAACTACCTGTCGCAGCTCTCCGAGCTGGCCAGACGCTCCGACCAGAACTCAAAGAAGGAACGCGAGGAATATTTCGCGAAGATGCAGTTCATGAACAACGACTTCAACACGCGGCTGTCCGCCCAGGCCGGGGATATGGAAGCGGCTTACATGGAGCGTGAACGCAAGCTCGCGGCCTCCATGGAAGAAGCCTACAAGATGAAGGGCAAGGCCCTCGTCGCGCGGCAGGAGCAGTTGGAAAGCAGCTACCAGGCCATGCTGTCGGAAAAGGCCGCGCAGATAGACATGGACAGGACGCTGGCCGATAATGTGTCGCGCATGAAGAACGAACTGGAGAACAAGAACCGCGAGATGAACGAGACCATCGCCTCCTACAATACCAGCCTGGAAGAGATAGAGAAGAAATTACGCGCGGACTACGAGACCCGCAAGAAGGACCTGGAGGACGGCCATCGCATGCGCGCCTCGCAGCTGGAAACGGAACGCACCAAGCTCAAGAGCCTGCTGGAGCAGGAGCAGCGGCTGGTCTCCGATCTTCAGAAGCGCGAAACCGCGCTGCAGGACGGCTACGCCGCGCGCGAGAACGACCTGGCCCGCCGCTTCAAAGAAGCCCGCGAGCGCCTGGAAAAGGACTACCAGGAGCGCACGCAGGACCTCAACAAAAAGAGCGGGAAATAACCCCTTCCGCCGCCTCTGCGTAACTATGCGCGGATAATTTATTATAATAACTGCATGTCAATACTCCTCGTGCCCAAGGAAGTGTTCCTCACAAAAGGCCTCGGCCGCCACACGGAAAAACTGGCGAGCTTCGAGGAAGCTCTCCGGGATGCCAAGATAGCCAAATACAATCTTGTGCACGTCTCCAGCATCTTCCCCCCCTACTGCAAGGTCATACCCCGGCAGAAGGGGCTGGAGAAACTGAAGACCGGCCAGATACTGCACTGCGTGCTCAGCCGCAACAGCATCAACGAGAACCATCGGCTGATAGCCGCCTCCGTAGGCCTGGCCGTACCCAAGGACCGCTCCCATTACGGCTATATTTCCGAGCATCACACCTTCGGCGAGACCGACGAGAAGACCGGCGATTACGCCGAAGACCTGGCCGCGATGATGTTATCCACCATACAGGGCGTGGAATTCGGCAGCGAGACCACCTGGGACCAGAAGGAAGAGATCTGGAAGCTCAGCGGCAAGATAGTGCGCGCCGCCAATATAACACAATCCGCCATAGGCAGCGAAGGCATCTGGACCACCACCGTGGCCGCCGCCGTTTTCGTGTTTTGACGGGCCTCCTGCGCCCCTACCATCCGGGCCCGGCGACGGGCCCGGGTTTTTGATAAAGCACTATGACCTTTAAACCGGCAAGAACACAGTTCGTGGAGCGCGGACGGACCGCGCTGAAAGACGCGGCCTTCGTGGTTGTTCCCGTCCCCTACGAAAAGACCACCTCCTATGGCCGGGGCACGCGGCGCGGCCCTGCGGCCGTGCTAGCCGCCTCCCTTCAGCTGGAACTGTGGGACGAGGAGACCAGAGCGGAGACCTGGAAGAAGGGCATCTTTACCACCGGGCCGGTGAACTGCTCCCTGCCAGAAAAGAAATTTTTCCCGCGGCTGGAAAGCACGGTGGAAGACCTGCTTACCGCCACCAAAGCCCTGCCCTTCTTTATAGGCGGGGAGCATAGCATTACCCAGGCGCTGCTGCCGCCGTTCCTAAGGCGGCACAAGAACCTCTCCATCCTGCACTTCGACGCGCACGCGGACCTGCGGCCCTCCTACCTGGGCTCCGCGCATAGTCATGCCTGCGCGCTCCACCCCGCCTCGCGCACCAACCGGGTGGTGCAGATAGGCATCCGCAGCGTAAGCCACGACGAAAAGCACTTCCTCAACGCCGGGAATGTCCGGAGCCACCTGATGCACGAGGACCGGGACCCGGCTAAACTGGAGCGCGATATACTGCGCGAGCTTACCGGTACCGTCTACCTGACCATAGACGCAGACGGCTTCGACCCTTCGGTAATGCCCGGCACCGGCACCCCGCAGCCGGGCGGCTTCCTGTGGTACGAGGCCCTAAAGCTGTTCAAGGCCGTCTGCTCGAAAAAAAAGGTGGTAGGCGTGGACCTGGTGGAAGTATCCCCCCTGAAAGGCTCCCCCATCACCGAGTTCAACGCCGCCAAGCTCCTCTACCGCCTGATGGGCTACCTTGTATAAAGCAGTAACCGGTAGCCGGTAACCGGTAGCCGGTTAGCAGAGGTCCGACAATTTGCGCCAGCTGGGCGGCATATTTTCGGTAAGTTCTATGTTCTTGAACTTGCCGGAGGACATGGGGCCGAGTTTTTTGGCTTCGGCCACCATGTTCTTTATCCCGGTATCCAGGTCCATGGTCTTTTCCGCGCCAAAGACGCGCTGGAACTTCTCATGGCTGGAGAAGGCGTGCACCACTTCGTTGCGCGCCGGCAGGTGCTTTATGACGGCCTTCACGCCCATGGCCGCCGCTATCCGCTGCGCCAGCTCCAGCACGGTATACGCCTTGTCCGCGCCTATATTAAAGACCTCGTTGCGGGCCTTTTTAATATCCACCGCTTTGGCGATATGCGGCGCCACGTCGGAGATATAGCTGAAAGCCCGGGTCTGCAGCCCGTCGCCGAACACCGGCATGGGCTCGCCCTTCATGATATTGTTCACGAAGATCCCCAGCACGTTCCTGTACGGGTCGCCGTGGTTCTGCCGCTCGCCGTAAACATTATGCGGCCGGAACACGGTATAGTTCAGGCCGAACATCTCCTGCGCGGCCTTCAAATCCAGCTCCACCGCGTACTTGGACACGCCGTAGGGGTCCTTGGGCTGCGGCGCCTGGTCTTCCGTCATCGGCACCTGGTTGGCGCCGTAAACGGCTATGCTCGAAGTAAAAACAAAATGCTCCGCCTTGTGCCTTACCGCGCGGTTTATCAGGTTTATCGAACCGAGAAGATTGTTCTCGTAGTTGAATTTCCGGATGAAATGGCTCAGCCCCTCCGCCGCGTAGGCGGCCAGGTGGTAGACATAATTGAACTTGTATTTCCCGAAGAGCTCGTCCAGTATCTTCTCGTCGGTAACGGAACCCTTCACGAAGACATGCCCGTCCCCCACGTTCGCCCGGAAGCCGCCGCTCAGGTCGTCGAGCACCACCGTCCTATGGCCCATTTTAAGCAGCGAGTCCGCCACATGCGAACCGATGAAACCGGCCCCGCCGGTTATAAGGCTTGTTTTTTGTTCACCCATGATGGACCCTCACTTTTGCCCGCCCTCGAACAGCTCGAAGCGCGCCAGGCCGGCCTGGTGCAGTTTGAATTTGACTATAGTAAGAACTATCCCCAGGCCGTAGCGCACGGCCTTGCCGAAGGGCATCTGCGAATTCTCGTCGCGGTAGCGGGTCTGGTGCGCCACCTCGGCGATGCGGAACTTCCGCATAGCGGCCTGCAGGATTATATCGGTGTCGAAGTCGAACTTCTCGGAGAACCGCGCGAAAGGAACGGACTCCAGCACTTTCCGCGAATAGGACCTGAACCCGTTATGATAATCGGTCAGGTCGGTGCCGAAAGAGAGGTTCTCAAGCCTGGTAAGGAACCTGTTGGGGATATACTTCCACAGCG
>Ga0066637_10003279_pt1 | contig 10869 bp, 7 predicted proteins | sample CryGeyCG2014_020_FD_62737 | JGI IMG/M metagenome (GOLD analysis project Ga0066637, IMG submission 62737) | Groundwater microbial communities from aquifer - Crystal Geyser CG08_land_8/20/14_0.20 | ecosystem: Environmental > Aquatic > Deep subsurface > Groundwater | place: USA: Utah: Grand County...
CAGACTTTCCTTGGCGCCGTCTGGGTAGACTTTTAAGAAGCCCGGGAATCGAATGGTGGCGCCATTGGCCCTGAAAGTCGCGCCCAGCCGATTGGCATTCACATCCACGCTGGTTTGGTCAATAATCGCTTCTGGCATTTGTGAGGCTACTGCGCGCTTCCAAATCAACTCATAAAGCCTAAATTGGTCAGGATCCAGATGAGCTTGGATTTTTTCCGGCGAAAGATTGACATCAGTCGGCCTAATGGCCTCATGCGCTTCTTGCGCGCCTTTGGAGTGGGTTTTGAACCGGCGACCGCCAATGGCATAATCCGCGCCAAAAGTGTTTTTTAAATAGGCATTGGCTTCGGTGATAAATTTGTCAGCCAGGTTTAGGGAGTCAGTTCGCATGTAAGTAATCAAGCCGGTTTGACCGCTTTCGCCCAATTTTACGCCTTCATATAATTGCTGGGCCAGGCGCATGGTCCGGCTGGCTGAAAAGCCCAAGCGGCGGTTAGCGTCTTGCTGTAAAGTTGAGGTGGTAAAAGGCGGATTAGGGTATCGTTTTGCGGTTTTTTTCAAAACTTCGCCAATCTTGTAGTCTGCTTTTTTCAATTCAGCCAGAATTTTGTCAGCCTTTTCTTTATTATTAATCGCAAATTTGTCCAGGCTTTTATTTTCAAGCTTCAAGAGCCTGGCTGGAAAAATATTTTTCTGATGTTTAAATTGTCCTTCAATTGTCCAATACTCTTCAGGTTTGAAAGCCTGGATTTCCCGCTCTCTTTCCACAATCAGCCTGACTGCCACGGACTGCACCCGACCGGCAGAAAGGCCGCGTGTGACTTTGCGCCATAAGAAAGGAGAAAGCTCATAGCCGACCAATCTATCCAAAATTCTTCTGGCTTGCTGGGCGTCCACGCGCTTCATGTCTAAAGCTCGGGGATTAGCCAGTGCTTTTAAAATGGCTTCTTTGGTGATTTCGTGAAAAACTATTCTTTGAACTTGTTTTTCCGGAATTTTTAAAAGCTCGGCCAAGTGCCAGGAAATGGCTTCGCCTTCGCGATCTTCATCAGTCGCGAAGTAAACCTGGCCAAAAGATTTGGCGAATTTTTTCAGGTTGGCGACGATGTGTTCATCTTCTTTCTTTACTTCATAAGTGGGTTGGAAATTTTTTTCCGTGTCCACGCCCATTTTGCTTTTTGGCAAATCCCGAATATGCCCGAAAGACGGTTCAACTTTAAAGTCCTTACCCAGAAAACGGGTAATGGTTTTGGCTTTGGTAGGGGATTCCACAATCACTAAAGCTTTTGACATAGAATTAGTTTAGCAGATTTCGTAATTTAGTCCGCCAATGTGGCGAACGCGACCTTTTAATTCCAACATAATTAAAGTTGAATTGACTTCACTTGGATCAAGATCGCATAAGTTAGACAGTTCGTCAACATGTTTGGCGCCAGCGGTTAAATTTTTCAGAATAATTTCCTCCTCTTTATTATCAGCTTTGGGCGGTATTTTGGGTTTGGCCGCATCCGCGGTTTTCAGTTCAAAAGCGTTTAAAATATCCTCGGGTTTGGTCGCCGGCACTGCGCCCATTTTGATTAATTGGTTGGGGCCTAAAGCAGTCGGTCGGGTGAAATCTCCTGGCACGGCAAAGACTTCACGATTTTCATCCAAAGCATTGCGGGCGGTCAGCAGGGCGCCGGATTTTTCACCCGCCTCAATAATTAAAGTCCCGCGGCAAAGCCCTGCAATAATCCGGTTTCGTAGAGGGAAATGATGGGGCAGAGCAGGCACGTCGATCGAAAATTCGCTGATTATTCCGCCGCCTTTTTCAATGATATTTTCTGATAATTGTTTGTGTTGGGGCGGATAAGTCTGGTCCAGGCCTGAACCAACCACGGCAAAAGTTTTACATCCGGCTTTTAGGGCGGCTTTGTGAGCCTCACCGTCAATGCCTAAAGCCAGGCCGGAAATAATATTAATGCCTGCCTGGGCCAAAGGTTCAACCAAAAGTTCGGTAGCGGTTTTGCCAAAATGAGTCATTGCCCTGGTGCCTACCACGGCTAAAGAGATTTTATCCCGATCTGGCAAATTGCCTTGGTAAAAAAGTACTGGTGGCGCAGAATGGGTTTCTTTAAGCAGTTTTGGATAAGCATCATCCAAAAGGGTCATGATTTTAACACCAGCCGACTTGATTTCCTGCCAGACTTTTTCCGGATTGATTTTAGCTTTTTCAGTTAAAATTTCTTCCAGGTTTTTGGTTCTGTCGCCAGTTAAAACTTTTTGGATTTCCGCGTCCGAGGCCTGCCAGGCGGCTTGCATGGTTTTAAAATAATCCCTTAGTAAGCTAAATCGTTTTGGGCCGATAGCGTAAATTTTTTTCCAAGCACACCAATAAATTTTTTCTGTTTCATTAAACATAAAGTTTTATGCTATCGAGGCTAGCATGAGATTGCAGGAGTTGGCAAGTTTGGTGGTGGGGAGGTTTGGTTTTGGGTGTCGATCTCGGTATCGGCTTAGGCCTGGGTTTGGGTTGTAGTTATTGTTTATAGATCTTGACATTCCATAGCAATATGATAGTTTGAAAAATCAAATAAAAACTACGATTAAAAACTAAAATAGAAAGGATTAACAATGGAAAGGCAGCCTTTTTCAATTAATGTTCCAATTCAACCCGGCACAGCCCTCTTCTTTGATTTGGAAAATCACACCATGAGCATCCGTTTTAAAGGCGAAGAATGTCGTTTTTTCCCCATGGATGATGACAAGCTCACAATCAGAAAATCTTGGGGGCCTGCCGATATCGGCCATATTTGCTACATGCTTGCGGTGATGCACGGACTCAGGTTGAAGGAAGCGCATGATTTTAAGCCGCCCATTTTTGTTTACATTTTTTCCGCAAAGTAAGGCAAATTAAAATCCCCCATCTATTTACTAGATAGGGGATTGCTTTTTATTGATGATTTTATCGGTGTGGTTTTAGGGTTTGGTGGCGGGGTTGTAGGTATTGAAAAAGATGAATCAATCGCAGCCACAGCGGGCTGTGTTGGGACTTGGATTGAGATTAACAGTGTGGGGTTGATCCAGCACCACTTTCTAAGATTACTAGAGTTAATTGCCAAAATGTAGCTGGCCAGCCCCGCCTGCCAAGCCCAAGGGTGCGGCGCGGCGGGCAGGTTGCTGGCCTAGTTTTTAAGGCAGAGCAAGCTCTGCGCCTACATTTTGTAAAAGCAGATTTTAGAAAGTGGTGCGGAATGTTTAGTTAACAGTCAAGACTGACACTTTAGCCATTGAAATGAGTTGAAATTGATGGCTGTACTGTTGTTGTAATTTCTCTACTGGGGTTAAGCCATTTAAGTATTTACCAAGATGAATCCGTTCATGGTTGTACCAGTGAAGATACTCTTTCAGAGTTTTCCAGGGACGATTGGGGTTTAGGTAAAACTCTTGATCAATGACGCCATGAGCTCGTTCTACCGCTCCATCCCAGTTAGACGACGATTTGGGTATGAAATAATGAGCGATTCCTTGCTGGCCAAGATATTGATGAAACACGCCGCGATTCTCTGAAGCATTGTCAGTTTGCACCCCTAAGATTTTAAAGGGAAACATCTGTTCAGCTTCCTTAAAAGCCTCAATAGTAGCTTGCGCTTCTAAAGAGCCAACGACCACGGCATACTGCCAGCCAGTGAAAATATCAACAAAAGTGCGCTGGTATTTTCTTCGGCCATCTTCCCAGACATATTTTGTGTCAATTTGGACTACTTCTCCTGCCTGATTAGGAACAATCTTTTCTTTTAGCGGTTCGTACCAGGGCAGTTTCTTCTGGGGTCGCCTGATCAAGCCCTTGCGCCGGTAGAAGCGGTAGATGACAGTGGTCGAGACTTCCAACCCCAGCCGGCGCTTTAAAAGGAGCTTCATCTTCAAAGGCCCGTAATTAATCTTGAGTTTTTCCTGTTCAATCATTTGTTTTACCTCTGAAGTCAGTTTGGTATTAGGCTGCTGTTTTTGAGGCCGGTAATCAGGAGAATGCCGGTTGTGGTCAATGGCGTACCATTTGTAGTAAGTCTGCCGAGAAATCCCGAATAAAGAACAGGTTTCCTTAACCGATTTGCCATATTTGTCTACGGCCAGATACCAGCGACCACGGAGTTCCTTGGGGTAAGAGATGGGGTTCATAAGCCAAAATGTTAATAGTTAACAGGTGTCAGCCATCATCTTACCAAGTGTCAGCGGTATGTGTTAACTGTACGCTGGGTTGACAGAACTCGATATTTCCGCTATCCTTGGGTCTTATAAAAGAAAAATCAAAATAGGGAGGTTGGTTTTGAAAAAGCAGATTAAGCCTTCACACTGCTTTGCCGTTTGGAATAGTTCAGATTTTCTGGGTTATGTTCATGCCTATACTGAAAAACAGGCCTGGATGTTAATCAGAATTTGGGCGATAAACAATAATTATCGAAATCAGTTCTTTGGTGGGGAGCTCACCTTGGCACTTAACACGAGCTGCTCGGGCTCACATACGCCTGGCAAGTTGTTGATTGTCGCCAATGGCATTAAGAAAAGTCGGTCATTCCATCCGGCAAGTGACGCTGCGATGTTGCGTCAGGGAAAAGCCCAGCGTGCATCCGGCGGGGATTAAAAAAGTTTTTTATAAAAAGGCGGGTAGACCTATTCGGTCCCCGCTTTTTTCTTTTTAGTTTTTTTCTTGGTTTCGCCGTTTTCAGTCTCGGTTTGGTTTTCAATTTTTTCAAAAACCGCAATTATTTTTTTCAGCATGCCAAGCCAATCCTTGCCCAGTTTTGGCCGGTCGATTTTTATTTGATCCGGAGCTAATTGCCAGCCATCAGCCAATTCAAACAGGGATTTTAATTTGTTGACATCAATCGGCCGCAGGAAACGGATAATCAATCTTTCATTCGGACCCAGTTTGATTAATTGGATATTAGTAATGTCGGTTTTTTGGGCCAGGAGTTTTAATTCCAAAAGCCTGAACAAATCTTCTAAGCTTTGCGGCGCTGCTCGCTCTTTAATTAACTGATCATGGTAATGCCAAAGTTCGCCAACAGAAACCAAATTGGCCAGGTCCTGATAGATTCTCAAGCGATTTCGTTCATCCGGTTCAAAGTCCTGTGGGATGCCGACTGACAAAGGCAGGTCGATGGCGACATCATGGACTGAAGGCAGGGGAGTGCCTTGCTTTAGTTCGGTGATTTCCTGCGCTAATAACCGGGTGTACAAACCCAGACCAATCGCGGCCACATGACCATGCTGTTGATTGCCCAGGATATTGCCAGTGCCGCGGATTTCCAAATCCCGCAAAGCCACCTGCATGCCAGAGCCCAAAGCTTTGGCTTCTTCCAAGCCGACTAAGCGCTGTTTGGCTTCACCAGTAAGTTTTTGGTTGTGGTATAGGAAGTAAGCGTAGGCCTGGCGGTTGCCGCGCCCAATTCTCCCGCGCAATTGATAAAGCTGGGACAGGCCAAAGCGAGGCGCTTGGTCAACGATTAAAGTGTTGACATTTGGCAAATCCAGACCGTTTTCAATAATGGTGGAGCAGACCAAAATATCCATTTCATAAGCGTCAAATTTGTGCATAACCTCGGCTAATTGCCCTTCAGGCAGCTGCCCATGAGCAATGCCGATTCTGGCTTTGGGAAAAAGCTCCTGTAATTCGCGGGCTTTTTCATGAATGGTTTCGACATTATTGTAAAGGTAATAAATTTGTCCCTGCCGGTTTATTTCCCTGACCATCGCTTCTTTGATTAAGTCATTTGAAAACGGGGCAATAGTGGTTTCAATAGGCTGTCGGCCTTCGGGCGGGGTTTCAATCATGCTGACATCCCGTAAATTTGACAAGACTAAATTTAAAGTTCGGGGAATGGGCGTGGCAGACATGGTCAGAACATGGGCCTGCAGACGGAATTGTTTTAATCTCTCTTTTTGTTCAACGCCGAAACGTTGCTCTTCATCAATAATAATCAAGCCTAGTCTTTTGAATTTGACATCGCGGGAAAGCAGGCGGTGCGTGCCAATGACGATTTGAATTTCACCCAAATTGATTCCGTTTATGGTTTCTTCCTGTTCCTTGGCTGATTCAAACCTGGACAGCAAGCCAATTTTTACGCCAATAGACTTTAGCCGTTTCTGAAAAGTATCATAATGCTGTTGAGTCAGAATTGTGGTCGGTGCCAGCATGGCAACCTGATAGCCATTAGCCATGGCTTTATATGCCGCGCGGATTGCCACCTCGGTTTTGCCAAAGCCCACATCGCCGCAAACCAAACGATCCATGGGTCGATCAGACTGCATGTCAGTAAAAACTTCTTCAATTGCCCGATCTTGGTCCGGAGTTTCGCGGTAGGGGAAAGAATCAGCCAGGGTTTTTTCTTCATTCAGCATGGCTTGCATCGGTGAAATTCTAACCAGTTCCCGCGCGGCGTATAGCCGGACTAATTCTTTGGCCAGGACTTTGGCGTCTTCCCTGACTTTTCTGGTCAGCTGATACCAGTTTGAACCGGAAAGCCTGTGCAAAGGCGGGTGAGAAACGCCGATGTATTTTGAAAGTTTTTCAGCCAGTTCAACTGGTACGCTTAAACGGTCCTTTTCTGCATATTCCAAAACAAAATATTCTTTGGCAATGCCGTTGATGACATCCGTGCGCATGCTTTTAAAAATGCCGATGCCATGGTCCATGTGCACGGCATAGTCGCCGGGTTTTAATTCTGAAAGGAAAGAAGTGTCTAAGCCGCGGGTGCGGACACTGGGCGCTTCACGGGGAAATATTTCCCGGTCAGTTAGGACGATCAATTTGGCATTATCACATTTGAAGCCCGAGAGAGGAGTATTAAAGGGGATTTCCCAAACCTCTGGCAATTTTTGGCCATGTTCCTGGAACAGGGCTTCCAGCTGTTTTTTTCTGGCTGACAAGATCAGTAGCTTTTTATTTTTCCAGGTTTTTACATCATTAATCAGTCTTTGATATTGACCGGCGTACAAAGGCGCCGGTCGAATGTCTATTTCCAGATCTGCCGGCCCGGTGCCAAAAGTCCGCAGGCTTAAATTCGGGAACCTGCTCAAGGCGCTTAAGACAGCACTGGTATCCGACTCAAAAGCATCTTCAGCGTCTGTGGTAATCACCAAGGTATTTTGGGAATTAAGGTAGTCTTTTAAATTGGCGTTTTCATCTCTGGCTGGCATCTGGGCTGGAGGCACGATTACATTCTTTAATTCCTGGCCTAATTTATTAGCGTGATCAACGGCGTGCAAGGATTGGATCTCCCGATCGGTAAATTCAATTCTGACCGAAAAGCTGGTGCCAACCGGGAAAATATCCAAAATCCCGCCCCGGCGGGCAAATTCACCCGGTCCGGCTACCATGGATTCGGCCATGTAACCATGAGCGACCAAATGTCTGGAAAGATCAGTGGGCGTAAAAGCAGTGCCGGAACGGAGCTTTAAAATCCCTTCGGAAAAATATTGGGTTAAGGGTAGGGGAGTTAAAAAATTTCTGGCGGAAATGACCAAAAATATCGGTGAGTTATTCAGAAGTTCGGTCAGCACCGGGGGCGTGATTTCCGTGCGGATGGTTCGGTTGCTTTCTAGACATAAAGTAGTGATGGCTGATATGACCCGCCGCTGATGATCTTCATCATCAACTAGCCACAATACGCAAGAACGGGGAGCGATTCTTAAGGCTTCCTGGGCCAAAACAGCCTGGGCAGATATTTCCGGAATGCCCGAGGTTTGAACCCGGCGGCCGGCTTTTAACAGTCTGATGACCTCTGGTTTTAAAGGCAAAGCCAGGATTTTTGTGGGATTATTTTTAGTGGAGTTGGACATGTTTTGGTTTAGCAGTATTGGCGTGGTTTAGGTCTGTAGAAAGGGTTGACCCCGCACCGCTTTCTATAAATAATTATTTATCTGATTTTAGGATATTCAGCGAAATAATAACCTGATTAATTAACCCGTGTTTGCTTAGAAAGCGGTGCGGGGGTTGACAAAAAATTAATATGGTGATAGGTTGGTTTATTCGGAAAAAATAATAAATTGAGTTGTTCCCTGATATCCTATGTCCACACCGTGATCACGAGGTACCCCTCCTATCCCTCTGGTTGCATTGTCAAGATCCGTCGGTTTCCGATGTTTCTTGCGCGTGGACGTAGGGTACCAGGGAATATTTATTTTGTTTGGAATATCAGGCAATTTTCCCGTTAAAAAAATTAGCGGCTTTTTCTGGGCCTTCTTTAATGGCGGTTTCAATCGCTTCAATCATTTTATTAATTATCGGCGGCAGGGTTTTTGCCTGTTCAGCGTCAAAGTCAGCCAGAACATAATCGGCTGAATCATATTTAGCAATTGCCCATTCCCGGGAATCAATCCGGCCATCGGCATTCAAATCCAGGGGCTGGGGCCGGCTGATGCCAAAGCGAAAACGCCAGAAGTCTTGACTCCGTAAGTGTTCAATGACTGACTTTACTCCATTATGGCCACCGCCGGAAAGCTTGCGATGGATTTTAATCTGGCCAAAAGGAATATCCATATCATCATGAATAACCCAGATATTTTCCAAAGGAATGTGATAAAAATCGGCATAATTTTGGACAGCCTTGCCCGAATCATTCATAAAAGTCAAAGGTTTTAAAAGATAGACAATGGGATCGCCAGGCTTGGTTGCCTGCCAGCCCTGCTTTTCTTTGTTTGTTTCAAAATTTGCCGTCTGCCACTTGGCGGCTAAAGCCTCCAAAACATTAAAGCCGATATTGTGCCTGCTGTTCAGATATTTTTCGCCCGGGTTACCCAGGCCAACTAAAAGTATTGGTTTCATATTTTTTTGGCAAAAGGTTGAATTAGTTTGGCGGTTATGGGAGCGCCCCTAAAGCCGAATTCAGCCCGCAATTTTTTTTCCGCAATCCGAGCCACGGCATTCGGCAGGGCGGTTCGGAGGTTAATATGCATTTCAAAAGAGGGGATATGGCTATCCATTTGGAGCAGTTTGGCGCGGAGTTTTTTTCTTAAAATGAAATTAAGATTCAAACTCTGAATTATTTGGCGGGAAACTTTTTGCAGACCCTCCTGGCTAATTCGCCGGTGAATTTCTGATTCAATTCCAATGATCGCTACAGGATTTTGTTCAAATTTATTTTTTTAACCACAGAAGCGAAAATCATCGGCGCCCAATTCACAAACTCCAAAGAGCGGCGGTAATTTTTCTCCGCGATATTTAAAAATTGGTATTCCCGGCTTTTTAAAAGATCGGATTGGTTGGCGACCAGCAAAAGTCCTTTGCCCGAATCCGCGGCTTTGCTGGCCAGAGTTTTTTCAACCAGGCCGATTTTATCGTCAACCCGCCAGACCAGCATGGCAATATCCGCCTGGCTCAAGGCTTCCAAAGTGGCTTTCAAGCTCAAGGCCTCAATCTGGTCAGCGGTTCGGCCACGCGTTCTTACGCCGGCCGTGTCGATTAAAGTCAGGGAATGCCCCTGAAAATTAATAACATATTCAGCCGCGTCACGGGTGGTATGGGGAATGCTAGAAACCACCCTGATTTCTTCGCCCAGCAGGGCATTAGTCAAAGCTGATTTGCCGACATTAGTTTTGCCGATAATCGCGATTTTTAATGATCTAACCTGGGGAGTTTCATATTGGGAATCAACTAAAAGTGAAGTGGTGGCGTCCAGCAGGTCTCCCGTACCCCCGCCATTTTTGGCTGAAATCAAAATGGGCGTTAACCCGCCGCGCTTGAGACTGTTTTGAATTTTTTGGCTTTTTCTTAAATCAGGCGAGTCTAATTTATTAACGGCCATCACCACTTTTTTGTTTTGCTGGAGGATTTTTTTTAAAATTTGGTTTTCTTGCTGGTGCCAGCCGGTAATCCCGTCGATTACTAAAATTATCACTTCGGCTTCGGCAATGGCTTTTTCGATTTGCCTGATTACACCCTGGGATAAATCATTATTTTGCTCCAAATCAAAACCGCCGCTGTCCACCAAGTCGAAATTTTTTCCATTCCAATTAATTGGCTGAACTTTTAGATCCCTGGTGGTGTGCACGGTCGAATGGGTAATGGCAAATTGACCGCCGACAAGACGGTTGAATAATGTTGATTTGCCAACATTCGTCCGTCCAAGAACTAGGACGGTTGGATGCTTCATAACGGCTTTAGGTTGAGCTGGTTGGGGGTGATGATTTTAGATTCGGCTTGGCTTGGCTATTAACAATACTCACGGAGTTTTGGCCAAGCAACAAGAGTATTTTCGGCTGAACTTCAGGTTCAGCATTTTTGTTGTTATTGGAATTATAATTTGAATTAGCCTGGTTTTGGTGAATTAAGGTAATATCCGCCGGCAGTTCAGTAATCACCGTAGCATTGTACCTTTGTTTCAGCATGGCTATGGTCTGCGGAGCTTGGCCTTTAGAAAGGTCCACAACCAGGCTTTGTTCATAGCGGACAGTTTTTAAATTGGCTGATGACTTAATGTCAAAAGCAAAGCCTTTTAAAGTATGAGCCGCGGTTTCGGAAAGGTATTTGTCTTGGGTGGCGTTTTGAATTTGAATAGGGGCCGCTTCCCGGGCAACCTGGTTTAAAATAAAAATGTTAGCGGTCAGCTCATGAATTTCCTGATAATTGCCCAGACCGATCCGCGGCTGCAAAACATAAGCGCCGTCCAGGCCGGTAGCGGCTTTAACTAAACCGTCTGGTAAAGACTCTAAAACCCGGGTTACAATTTTTTCCTGGGGCAGGTCTTTTAAAATGCCGGCCAGGTGCATGACCTCCCACAATTCCAGATTGCTGGAAACATGGCCGCCCAAAGTGCCGAGCAGGCTGTTAATTTTTGCGGGGTTAGCCAAAGTCCCAAGACCTAAAGCCTTTTCCCGAAAAGCAAAAAG
>Ga0066637_10003281_pt1 | contig 10863 bp, 9 predicted proteins | sample CryGeyCG2014_020_FD_62737 | JGI IMG/M metagenome (GOLD analysis project Ga0066637, IMG submission 62737) | Groundwater microbial communities from aquifer - Crystal Geyser CG08_land_8/20/14_0.20 | ecosystem: Environmental > Aquatic > Deep subsurface > Groundwater | place: USA: Utah: Grand County...
CGAGTTTTGATTTCGAGGCATAGTTAGATGGCACCGGATATTTTTTGCCCTCGCTGGAAATCATACTTTCGCCATCAAAAATACCTTCAATTACCTTTCCTTGCGGATCGGCTTGAAGGTTTTTAGCTTTCTCTTTTAGAATTTTTGAATTTTTTGATTTTTTCCCTTCTAGTTCTGCTATAATTTGTTTAGCTGCTTTAATCTCTTCTTCGGTGCGCTCTATTATTTGCTTAAGAAGCGCGATTTTTGATAAATCTGCCATTTTCACCTCATTTTATTTTTTTTGTTTATATTGATTTTGATTTTCTATTTTATGTCTGCTAAATTAGCAAAAAACTCTTTATTTGTCAAACCTTCGAAGAAAATCTTTTTTGAATTTTGACAATTTTTCATTATATTTTATAATTTAACCTTATTTTGAACATTGATAAAAAGAGGTGATAAAAAGTGTACGATATTGCAAGGAGCATGTTGTTGCTTCCATGGAGACCATTGATTAATTATTGCGAGAGAAATCCTAGGAAGTGGTATATCAAACAGATACCCAACTTTATAACCATTGTAAGATTAATACTGATTTACCCTCTTTATTTGTTATTTATAGACGGCATTCAAACTAGATCTTTAGTTATAGTTATAGGTGCATTGCTGGTTGGTATTTTTATCGGTTCTAGTGATGCGGCAGATGGCGAAATATCCAAAAAGATAAACTATTCAATAGTATTTGGAAAGGTTGTAGATCCTATAGCAGATAAAGCATTTTTCTTTATACCAGCCGTAGGGTTGTTTAACTTAACAGTTGATAAATTAAGCGGAATTAATATATATAATCTAGTTTTTGGTGTATTACTTATGATTATAGAAGTTTCCTTATTCCTTACTGGTCTGGGCGGTCTTATTATTTCAAGGTATAGGAATATAAAGTTAGGCTCAAACACATACGGCAAAATGAAGTTTACCAGCGAGTGTTTCCTGCTTTTGGGGATGGTTTCGGGTGTTATAATCTGGAGATTCGCAAATCTTAATGTCGTTCTTCCTTATCTTCAGTTCTATATGGTTATCATGCTTACCATCTCCGTATTTTTTGCCATTTTAAGCTTAGCCGTTCATATTATAGACTTTTTTCAAGCGAACTAAATATTGTTCGCTTTTTTCTTTTTGTATAAAATTTGAATTTTATACAAAAATAACCCCGCGAAGTAGGGTTATTATTCTTAGTAAAAGAGTGAAAGAAGATGGTCTTATTCGCACATTCGCGCGAATAAGACCATCAATTCTTTTAAAAAACCGCTCTTTCTAGTTTAGAGCGGTTTTTAGATTCTAAATTTAGCTTATTTAAGCTCTACGATTGCGCCAGCTCCCTCCAGTTTTTTCTTAGCTTCTTCGGCCTCTTCTTTAGGAGCATCCTTTTTTATATCTTTTGGAGGATTATCTGCCAAGTCTTTTGCCTCTTTTAAGCCTAAATCAGGGTTAATTTCCCTCAGGGCTTTAATGACATTAATTTTCTGGTCACCGGAAGCAGAAAGCACAATTGTGTAAGCTGATTTTTCGGGAGCTTCGGGAGCGGCGCCGCCAGCCGTGGCAGCACCTGGAGCAACAACAACTGGAGCAGCCGCAGAAACGCCAAATCTTTCTTCCAGCTCTTTTACTAATTCAGCTAGCTCTATGGCGCTTAACGATTCAATCTGCTTAATTAAATCCTTAAATTTGCCTGTGGGCGCTGACTTCTTTTCTTCTTTTTTCGCTTCTTCTGCGGGCTTTTTCTCTTTTTTAGGTTCCTCGGTTTTTTCAGCCTGTGGCTGATCCCGATTTTCATCGGGACTTCCTTGCTCTTTTTCAGCGTTTTCTGCGGATTCTTTTGCGTCCTCTGCGTTTGCAGTTTTTTCTTCTTCTGCCATAATATTTAATCTCCTTTTTGAGGCCCTTGGATATATATTCCTTTCAAGGGCCAAAACCCTTCGAAACTGTTAAGTGAAGAAGGGTCATCGCTTATTAATTAATTTTTTTAACTAATTTTTTCTCTATATTGACTCAAAATCGATACTAATCCTTTTAAATTCCCCTGTAATACACTTGCCAAACCTCTAAGCGGCGATGCCAGGCTTCCAACAATTCTTGCATAAAGCTCTTCCCTGCCCGGCAGGTTGGCTAGAGTTAAAATTTCTTCTTTTGGCACATACTTTCCTTCAATTATTCCACCTATAATCTCTAAATTTTCATGCTCTTTGGAAAAGTTATTTATGATTTTTGGAGTATCTACGCAATCACCATGACCAAAGGCAATAGCAATTGGTCTAGTGAAAACTGTTTCATCTATTAAAATTCCTGTTTCTTTTAAGGCCCTCAAGAAAAGCGTATTCTTTGTTACTTTGTAGCTTATGTCTTTTAGCCTCATTTTTCTTCTCAGATCAGAAATTTCTTCCACATTTAAACCGCTGTAATCTGTAAGAACTGAAATTACACTCTTTTTGAATTTATCTTTTAATTCAGAAACTATTTGTTCTTTTTTTTCTCTTGATATTGGCATAATAATTCCTCCGGAATTAAGTTAACAGTTAACAGATAACAACAAACAGATTTAAAAATTCTCGACCAATGTCGAGAAATATACAAATAATAAAATTATTTGCAGATTCCTCGGCAGCAGATTAAGTCACGTCAAACATGACGGCTACTTTCTTAGGAACAAGTTTAGTTTAAACTACAAATTTTTTCTTGTCAACACTTTAAATAAAAAAACAGGATTATTCCTGATGTTGTGAAACAAGAAATAATCCTATCGGATGATTAGTAAGTATAAACTCCACGTTCTTCGCGAAGATGTCGATTGATTAAATCGGAGATCTAAGATTAGTTAATAATTAAATGGCGAGCTCGAATCTAAGTTTTCTTGTGTAATCCTGAATTTCTTCGGGCTTGTATTTTTCTTTATTTATCTCAAGAATAACAGGTAATCCTGAGCGCTTAAAAAGCGAAATCCAACGATTATATCCACGGATATTGTCTTTGGTTGCAAAAACGTGTTCATCATCTTTCCATGATTTTGGATCAAACTTTCCTGAGTTTCCGTGAAAATGCACCGAACAAACAGGAAACCCTGTTCCCATTAGCATTTGAAAATGAAAATCTTCTGGTGCAAGATTTCCGTGTCCGGTATCAATCGTTATGCCTATCCTCTTTGTTTTGCCTAGCAATTTCCAGAAATGTTCTGGTTCGTAGCCTAAAATTTCGTAATCTTCCTTTGGTGCCAAGTAATTTTCAAAAGTAATTTGGGTAGGCCATTTTTCCAAAAGCACACAAGTATCCAGCTCAGAATACAATATACTGGCAATTTCGTAGGCATTCTCAAGAGTAGCAATCTTCTGTTTTTTCACTTTCAATGCCGCAAGATGCCAAACGCAAATTCCTTTATTTCCGGTTATTCTGAATATCTCTGCCACAACCCTCTGACGCGATGTCAATGCTTTATGATCATCCCTTCTTGCGTGGAAAAACTTGCGCTCCCCTGGCAATAGGTAATTACCTTCATAGGGCATATGCACTTGATAAGGTTTTCCGCCTAATATATTCTTGAGGATTTCTGCATTTTTTAAGTGAGGAGAATACTTCTCATTTCTATCTATGCTATAAAGTTCGAAGCCATTCTTTGCTAAGCCGGCAATACTTAATTCTAAAGTATCAAATTCCGGCATCGGAGCATAAGTCTTAATTTCCGGAAGTGATCTACAGGCTATGCCAAGTTTCGGCTTTGCATCTCTTTCCCACCAAAAGGCTGTCATTTGCTTTCACCACCCCTTTATTTAAAAGAACAGTTTAACAAAACATAGTAAGCCAAATTATAACAAAAATCAAATTTTAGTTAATACTGAGTGATGTTCTTGATTATTTTTATGTCGGTAACCTCGTCACCTTTTGCAATAATCGAGACAACATCGATTCGCCAGTTTTTAGAAATTTTGTTTTCCATTAGATATTCTAAAGCCGTTCTTTTGATTTTCCATTATTTTTTAAACCCCGTTAGATGTATTTCATTTGAAAGAGTTAGATTCCGTTAGATGATATTATTTCTCACTATATTTATTATTCTATCTAACGGGGTAAATTGAATGATTTTCGGTGCATTTTGGACAACCCATGTTTTTTTATTGCTTTTTGATGTTCTTTTGTTCCGTATCCCTTATTTTTAAAAAAGTTATAATGAGGATATTTTTCGTGGTAAATCTCCAAAAGCCGGTCTCTTGTAACCTTGGCGATAATTGATGCTCCCGCAATTGAAACTGATTTGGAGTCACCTCTAACAATAGTCTTTACCTTAATTTCCTGTTCCAGATAATTCCATTTCCCATCTAAAATAATAACATCGGGCAGAATTTTTAGTTTATTGAAACATCTTTCAGCTGCTAATTTGATTGCTTTGCTTAAACCGAATTTGTCTATCTCTCCTGAAGAGACTTCTCCTAAAGCATAATCTAGACAGTTTTTTAAAATTAAAGGATATATCTTTTCTCTTTTATAAGAGGATAAAGCCTTGGAATCTTTTACCTTGTAAATTTTTTTGTCTCGCCGCAGGATTACCGCTCCTACTACAAGAGGACCTGCCCAGGCACCCCTTCCAACCTCATCCATTCCACAAACGAGTTTAGAGCCTTTTTCGTAGAGTTCTTTTTCTAATTTAAGATTTGGTATCAACATTTATAGAATTCCTAAATGACAAAATCCTAATGTCAAATCAATGACTTAATGACTAAATACTTAAAAATTTTTTATAATTTGGATTTATCTGCTTTTGCAGTCTTTGCGGATTCTTTTGCGGTTTCTGCGTTTGCATCTTTTGCAGTTGTAGTCTTTGCGATTACAACTTCTTTAGCGTCGTCGGGTTTAACGCCAGCTACCAAACTTTCCTCAAAGGGTTCTATTTTTCTGTCTTTAAGTTTCTTTTTTACTTGCAGAACATCTCTTAAATAGGATAAATCAGCCCTTCTAACCTTTGAGCGTTTTTTTACCTGAATTTTGACAAGAAAGGGCGAATAAAAGAGGAATTTTCGTTCAACTCCAATCCCCTGGCTTATTTTTCTTACGATAAATGAAGCCGATACGGCTTTGCCGCCACTTCTTTTTATAACAACCCCTTCAAAGGCCTGCTCCCGCTCTTTCCCGCTTTCTAGTATTTTTTGATGAACTCTTATAATGTCACCGGGCCTTATATCGGGGATTTTTTTGTCTTTCAAATTTTTATCCATTGTTGTTTCCTTTCTGTTTTTAGCAATATAAAAAACTTACCAGAAAATTTTGGGTTGGTCAATTATTAAACAGAAACAACCTCAATCGGAGCATCAATCTGTTTTTTTAATTTGTCTTGTGTTTTTTGGTCTAGATTTACTCTAAACGGAAGTTTTATCTTTTTAGTCTGCCCGTCATGTTTTATCAGTAAAATTACCTCATCGTCACCCTTGTTTTCCTCCAGCACTTCTTTTATTTTACTGAAGGTTTCTTTTTCCTCGCCGTTTTTTATTTCTAAAGTGATTACTTTTAGAGCCCTTTCTTTAAGGTCATCTTGGGTAAGTTCTCTGGCTTTCTCGGCGATTATTTTTAGTTCACCATCCCTGTTTTCCGAGACTCTTCCCTGAACGAGAATAATTTTGTCTTCAAGCCACAGACCCTGATAAGCTTCCAAAATTTTGGGAAAGACGAGAACTTCAAGGTTGCCGGTTATATCTTCTAAACTGGCAAACATCATCTGCTCTTTTTTTCTTGTCAGAACTTTCTTGATACCTGTTATTACTCCGCCGACGATCACCTTTCTGTCTAGATGCTCTTTTGTTAAAGAGTTGATGCTGGTGGTTTTGTTTTTTAGGATTTTTGAGAATTCTTTTAGAGGATGCTCGGAGATGTACATTCCTAAAAGCTCTTTTTCCCAAGCCATCTTCTGCTTTTTATCAATCGAGATTCCTTCTTTTAGGTCCAAGTGTCCAGTCGTTTCCTCTTCTTTAAAAAGCGAGAGCATGTCAATTTGACCATTTTCACTGCTTCTTTGCTTTTTAACCCCATAATCTAGAAAAGATTCCATGTTGGTTAAGAGTTTTCCCCTGTCTTCTAAATTATCCAGGGCTCCCGAACGTATCAAACTTTCCAGAACCTTTTTGTTTATGGTTGAAAAATCAACTCTCTTTATGAAATCTTCAATTGATTTGTAAGGACCTTTTCGTTTTCTTTCTTGAACAATGGCTTCAATTGGCGCCTCGCCCACATTTTTTATTGCCGAAAGCCCAAAGCGGATTTTATTAGTTTTCGGCACAACCGAAAACCCGGCAAAACTTTCATTTATATCTGGCGGCAAAACCTCGATTCCCATTCTTTCACACTCAGCAACCTCTATGGTTACTCTATCCATATTATTTTGGTCAGAGGTTAAAAGTGCCGCCATAAAGCAGTTTGGGTAATGAGCTTTAAGATAAGCGGTTTCATAAGCGATGAGGGCATAGCAGGCGGCGTGCGACTTGTTGAATCCGTATTGGGCGAAGTCCTCCATCATGCCAAATATCCTTTCCGCCAAATTTCTTTCTATTCCATTTTTTGAAGCACCTTCTATAAATAATTGTTTTTGTTTTTTCATTAAAGATCTTATCTTTTTGCCCATCGCCTTCCTTAAAGTGTCAGCTTGGGGACCAGTAAATCCGGCAATGTCTTTGGCTATCTGCATTACCTGCTCCTGATAGACAGGGATTCCGTGAGTCTCAGCTAAGGCATTCTCTAATTTTGGGTGGAGATAGGTTACCTTAGTTTTCTCGTGTTTTCTCTTGATAAAGTCATCTATCCACTGCATTGGACCCGGTCTGTAAAGTGCTACAATAGCGATAATATCTTCAAATTCAGTAGGTTTAAGCTCTCTCAAAACTCTTTTCATGCCATCGCTTTCCAACTGGAAGACGCCAGTGCTTTTCCCGCGACTCAAAAGTTCGAAAGTTTTTTTGTCAGCCATCGGGATTTTGTTTATGTCTAGCTTTATGCTGTGAACAGCCTCAATTATCTCCAAGGCGTTCCTGATGATTGTAAGATTTGAGAGACCCAAGAAATCCATTTTTAGAAGTCCGAGGGATTCAAGTTCGCCCATCTGGAATTGAGTAACTATAGAGGTTGTTCCCTTGACAGCTTTCTGGAGAGGAACATAAGAAACTAAAGGTTCCGGGGAGATGACAACACCGGCGGCATGAGTTGAGGCGTGTCTGGCTACTCCCTCCAGCTTCATAGCAAAGTCTATAAGCTTTTTTACTGTTTCGTCATTGCGGTAAAGCTCTTTTAGCTCCGGTGAAATTTCTAAGGCTTCTATCAGGTGAACGCCGAAAGGGATTAATTTGGCGATTTTGTCCACGTCGCTGTAGCTTAAACCCGTGGCTCTGCCTACATCTCTTACCGCCGCCTTGGCTGCCATTGTCCCGAAAGTTATGATTTGAGCAACGTGGTCAGAGCCGTATTTTTTTATGACATAATCAATCACCTCCCCCCTTCTGTCATCGGCAAAGTCCATGTCTATATCCGGCATTGAGATTCTTTCAGCATTAAGAAATCTTTCAAAAAGGAGATTGTATTTTAAGGGGTCGATGTCAGTTACATTCAAAACATAAGAAACAAGACTGCCGGCTGCTGAACCTCTGCCCGGACCCACTAAGATGCCTTCCCTTTTGGCGTGGTTGACAAAATCAGCGACAATCAAAAAATATGAAGCAAAGCCAGTTTTTTCTATTAGTTGAAGTTCATATTCTAGCCGATCTTTTATTTCTCGAGAAACCAGAGAGGCTTCCTTCTTGTATCTTTTTTCCAAACCCTCATAGCAGAGTTTTCTTAGATAATCTATCGGTTTCTCATTTTTGGGAACTTCAAATTTTGGAAGTAGAATCTTGTCAAATTCTATCTCAACATCACAGTCACGAGCTATTCTTATAGTGTTTTCTATAATTTCAGGATTGTCTTTGAAAGCTTCGATCATTTCTTCCGATGAAGTTAAAGAGAGGTCGGTATCCATCCTTAAGCGGTTTTCCTCATCCACTGTTTTTCCTGTTTGGATGCACAAAAGAATATCATGGGCGTCCTTGTCATCTTTTGAGACATAGTGGACATCTTTGGTGGCAACGACTTTTGTATTTGTTTCTTTGCCGAATTTGATTAACTTTTCGTTTAAAATATCCTGCTCTTCCCAACCGGGATGATACTGCACCTCAAGATAAAAATCATCGCCGAATATGTCTTTGTATTCTTTTAAAGCTTCCAGAGTTTTATTTTTGTTGTCAGCCATTATGTGTCTTGATATCTCTCCTTTAAAACAGCCGGATAGAGCGATTATTCCTTCGCCGTATTGCTTCAAAAGTTTTTTGTCTATTCTGGGGTAGTAGTAATATCCTTCGAGATGTCCTATTGTTGTAAGTTTTAGAAGATTCTCATAGCCTGTCTGGTTTTTAGCTAAAAGGATTAAGTGAAATGAGTCGGTATCTAATTTGGGAACTTTTAAATTATGCGCACGGGGAGCAACATAAGCCTCCATTCCCAAGATGGGTTTGATATTTCTTAGTTTCGCCTCTTGAAAGAACTCCACCGCCCCATACATGGCTCCATGGTCAGTTATGGCAATTGTATCCATACCTAGCTCTTTTGCCCGATCGAGCAGGTTAGGAATTTTACCCATTCCGTCCAGTAAACTGTAATGGGTATGAACATGCAAGTGAGCAAATTTTTTCATAAGTCAAACTCTTGCTTTTCCTGCTTTTTGCGTTTTTCGAAATAGAGAATAGTCAAAGTGATGATAGTAACTACGGCAATAATTAAAATAGCCACGGTTATTACCCAACTAAAAACAAAGTCGGAAAAAGCCACTATTTTTGCCGCTAGGTTTTGGCCAAGCCGAGTTTTAGCTAAAAATTTAACCAACAAAACAGCAACGACAAAATAAATAAGAACCTTGGTAATGAATTTCTTTTTTGAAGGAATATAATATTTTGCTAAAGCCAAAATGCGGCCGATGATACTAAGCTGGGCTTCCGGGTTTCCCTCAATATCCAAAACCGCCTGATGATACCACTTAACAGCTTCTTCTATATCAATGGAATTTAGGTTATAAGACAGTTCTTTTAAAACCAGGTTTCTTTTTTCTCTCGCCTTTTTCAGATTTTTGATATTGGAAAAATTGGCTCTGGCTTGAGTAATTTTCTCTTCAATATTCTTGCCTGGGTAGCCAGCATCTTTTAAGGCTTTGTCTAATAATTTGTCAGCTTCAATCAGAGCCATTTTATAACCAGAGGCTGTTTTTTCTGCCATACAGTCTTCAATAATTTGCCAATTTATAACTTCTGTTATTTTAAAATCCTTGCTCATTAAAATTATTTTAACACCAGCCTTTTAATAAATCAAAAATAAAATCCCGCTCCCTTTTGCGGATAATGAAAAATTGTGATGCGAAGCATCAATCCGTAAAAGGTGCGGGACTAGGTTTGTTGATTTTGCTTTTCATTTTCTTGGGCTTCTTGGGCGATTTCTTTTCTTCTGTGCGCTATAGCTGCGCCACTGCGGAAAACTTCACGTTCCACATTCAAGACCCTTAATTTGAAGCTGATTCTCTTTCCAGGAAATTTTTTTATCTTGGTCTTTTTCAAAATATCAACACAGCATAATCTTCTTAAGTCTTCGCATATATTTGGACGAATTACTATTTCAGATTTAACATCAAGGATGTTTTCAATTATGCCGTTAGGATCAGCGGCTTCCTTAAGAATGTCATATGCTTCAGCTTGTCTTGGACCCAAAACGACTTTTCCATTTACAGGTTCAACTTTTCTCAGTTTGACTCTTGGTGGAATATCCTCGATTTCATTAATAATCAAAGAATTCAGTTTACATGCAGCTTTTTCATTATCATTAATTGGTTTTGGAACAAATTTACCCTGTAGTTCCAGGTGCTCAAAAATATTAGATTTAGATAGAACATATCTTAAAGCCATCTGAACCAAATCTAGCTCGTCAGCCAATTCTTTGGTCATTTCGCGCTTTTCAAATAAAGCGGCGCCTTCTTTTGGTTTATCATTATCAAAAATAATTCCATAGAATTCCTTGAATAAATCAAGGGGTTTCTTCTCAATTATATTTTCTAATTTCTCTCTCACTCTCGGAGTAAAATACTTTCTATAGAAAGAACGACAATCTTTAACATAATCTGAGTTTTTATACCGATGACGATGAAATCTCGCGGAAACAACTTCACCTGTTGTCCTTTTAGAATTATCCATTTCTTTCATAGCTTTCCCTATTTCCTTTTCTGTACAAGGCATAGTCATTATTTTCTCACCTCCAAAATCTCTAGATATCAAAGAACAGGTAGTCTAATGTATCATATTGCAAAGCTTGCTGTCAAATCCTAAATCAGACAACAGTAAACCCTCTTGCCGGACTTCGACGGTGAGCTCAGTTGAACCGCGCGGGCAGGCAATAAACCCTCCTTCATCCCTACGGAACTATGGACGGGCAGGCAGTTAACAGGTAGATTTTATTTGCGGCCGTACAAACCAATAAGTTCGCCTTTAGCTAAAACGTGATCGTTTATTGTCTCTTCCAGCTTGGATTTATCAGTTTGTGGAGAAAGATCAATTTTTTTGTCCAGGGCATAAATCTTAAAGAAATAGCGGTGCGTTCCCGAATGAGGGCACGGACCCCCATATCCACTGCTTCCGAAACTTGTTACTCCTTCTGTTGCTCCAGCAGGTACGCTATTTTCAGAAATATCCGTTGTCTTGGGATCAATATTCCACACTGTCCAGTGAATCCAAGTACCAGCCGGCGCATCAGGGTCATCCATTATTAAAGTTAAACTTTGAGCATTTT
>Ga0066637_10003285_pt1 | contig 10858 bp, 7 predicted proteins | sample CryGeyCG2014_020_FD_62737 | JGI IMG/M metagenome (GOLD analysis project Ga0066637, IMG submission 62737) | Groundwater microbial communities from aquifer - Crystal Geyser CG08_land_8/20/14_0.20 | ecosystem: Environmental > Aquatic > Deep subsurface > Groundwater | place: USA: Utah: Grand County...
ACCTGGCGAACAGTTTTGGATTCAGATCGCGGCATCCCCGAGGGCCCAAGAGGACTTGGCTGCCTGGCTTGAAAAAGGGAGAACGATCAGAGATAAATTAGCCAGAAGGCCGGAAAAGCCAAAACCAAAACCGATAATCCAGGAAGCGGCTGGAATTTTAATTACCGGAAAAGTCGGCGAAGAAGAAAAACCACAAGAAATTATTCCGCCGGAAATGAAGCTTACTCCGGGAGAAAGAGAAATAATCACCGGTTTGGAAGAAAAAATGACAAAACCGATCTTTGATACCGCCATCAGGTTTGTTTACTTTGGGAAAAGAGAAGTTTTTTTCAGGGGAAATTTTAGATTGGCTTTTACCTTCTTTAACACTTATATGACCACCAATCTTAATGGCCTGGTTCCTTTGGGCAGGACATTTTGTAAAATTCACAAATCCTGGTTTTTGCCGTTAAATCTTCTTCGTCCGCGCCGGCATTATTTAAGATGCAGAAAAATATTCAGGAACTATATCCAGAGGCTTCCTCCCTTTTACCCGCTATCAGGAGGAACCTTTATTTTAAATACCGAGGAGTTGGCTTCTCTTTTTCATTTCCCAGGAGAAGTAGTGGCTCCGGCTCCTGGTGGTCCCTGGATAGAGGCCAAGAAAGGGGGAGCGCCCTCAGAGTTGCCAATGGAATAGTCGAAGAGATAAATCTCTTCTTCACCCACCGAACCCCGCTGGCGGGGTGAAGGTAAAGATGAGAACGAAGTTCTCATCGCCTTCGCTATCGCTCGGGTAAGACAGGCGCTAAAGGGGAGGCCCGTATTTATTGGTTATATAGTTTAACTAAAAAGCCAATGCAAAATGAAATAATTTTTTTTGGAGAAACCACTTTCCGAAACCAAAAAAGAAAATTCGGCATTAAGACCGACGACCGGAGAAGGCATATGTATTTGATTGGGAAAACCGGGATGGGCAAAACCGCCATGCTCCAAAATATGGCTATTCAGGACATTCAGCAGGGCCAAGGCATAGGTTTTGTTGACCCTCACGGCGAAGCCGCTGAAGAATTGTTGGATTTTATTCCTGCCAATCGTATCAATGATGTAATTTATTTTAATCCGGCAGATTTGGATTTTCCTATCGCTTTTAACATTATGGAAAAAGTCGGTGTAGAACACCGACATCTGGTAGCTTCCGGCTTAATGGGTGTTTTTAAAAAAATCTGGCCCGATGTCTGGTCGGCTCGCATGGAATATATTTTAAATAACTCTATTCTGGCGCTTTTGGAATGTCCGGATTCCACCTTATTGGGCGTTAATCGGATGCTGGCTGACCCGGATTATCGGAAAAGAGTGGTGGAAAAGGTTGCTGACCCGGTAATAAAGGCCTTTTGGCTCCAGGAATTTGCCAGATATACTCAAAGATACGAAGTAGAAGCAACAGCTGCTATTCAAAATAAAGTCGGTCAGTTTATTTCCGTTCCTCTGATTAGAAACATTATCGGCCAAATTCAATCTAAACTGGATATGAGAAAAATTATGGATGAGAGAAAAATTCTCATCCTTAATTTATCCAAGGGAAGAATTGGCGAGGATAATTCTATGCTTCTGGGAGCCCTTTTGATTACCAAACTCCAGTTAGCGGCAATGTCAAGAGTGGATATTCCCGAAAAAGAAAGGAAAGACTTTTTTCTTTACGTGGATGAATTCCAGAACTTTGCCACCACGTCTTTTGTTAATGTTTTATCCGAAGCCAGAAAATACAGATTGGCTTTAATTTTGGGCCATCAATACATTACTCAGATGGAGGAAGAGGTCAGAGATGCTGTTTTTGGCAATATGGGAACTTTAGTTTCTTTCCGCATCGGGGCAGAGGACGCCGAAGTTTTAGAAAAAGAATTCGCTCCCGATTTCACCGCCGAAAATTTCGTCAATTTAAAAAAATACAACATTTATATAAAACTGATGATTGACGGCTTGGCCGGCAAACCATTTTCAGCCCAAACTCTTCCCCCTTTTCCAGTGCCAGAGAAATCAAACAAGGAAAAAATTATAAATATTTCCAGGGAAAGATACGGAACTCATCGCAAAATCATTGAGGATAAAATCGCCAGGTGGATAGGGATGTTGAAATTGCCCGAAATTGTTCCCGCCCAATCAAGTCAGACAGCTTTATACGATGCCAAGTGTGTTGTTTGCGGCAAATGGACAAAATTGGTCTTCTCGCCAGATGGTTCAAGACCTGTTTATTGCAAATCCTGTTTAAAGAAGATTCAGAAAGAAAGAGAAGAAAAATCTTTCCAAAGGGAAAAAGAGATTTCAGTTCCAATCCCAGCCCCAGCCCCGTCTGTCTCTCTTCAAGAAATCGCTGGGAAAGAGCCGATTTTTTTCTCAAGAAAAAATAAGACCGAGGAAAAACCCAAAAAGAGAAAAGAAGTTAACCTGGAGGAGTTAAAGAATGTTTTAGAAGAATCTTTAAAAAAAATAGAAAGTGAAGACAAAAAAGATGAAGACCATAAAGGACTTTAACTTTAAAAATAAGAAAGTCTTAGTCAGGTGTGATTTTAATGTTCCCCTCCTCCTTCAAAAAGGAAGAGGGGATATTTTAGACGATTTTCGGATTAAAGAAAGCATTCCTACCATTAGATATCTAACAGAAAAAGAGGCCAAAGTAATTTTAATAAGTCATTTGGGCCGGCCGGAAGGGAAGGTAATTAAAGAATTGAGTTTGGCTCCGATTCAGAAGAGACTTGAGAAATATTTAGATATTCCTGTAGCTAAGGCGCCAGATTGCGTTGGCAAAAAGATTGAAAAATTAACTGATGAGATGAAGCCGGGCGAAGTTTTACTTCTGGAAAATTTGAGATTTCATAAAGAAGAAGAGGAAGAAGATTTAAATTTCGCCAGAGCGTTATCAAAATTAGGCGATATTTATATCAATGACGCTTTCGGAGCTTCTCATAGAGCTCACGCTTCAATCACGGGAATTCCAAAATATCTGCCTTCGGGCGCGGGATTATTATTGGAGAAAGAAATCAAAACCCTGACTAATTTAATGGAAAATCCCAGGAAGCCCTTGGTGGTTGTAGTTGGAGGAGCTAAAGTGGAAACAAAAGCTGAATTAATTAATAAAATTTCAAAAGTTGCCGATTTTGTGCTCATCGGAGGCTTGATTCAAAGAGAAATAAAAGAAAAAGGCATTTTTTTAAGTTGTCCCCAAAAAATTCTTTCTCCAATTGATGAAATTGATGGGAAAGATATAGGACCTGAAACCATAAAACTTTTTAAAGAAAAAATAAATTCAGCCAAGACCATTTTTTGGTCAGGGCCCTTAGGAATGATTGAAAAAAAGGAATTTTCCGAAGGAACAGAAGAAATCGCCAAAGCTATTATTAAGAGCGGGGCCTTTTCAATAGTTGGAGGAGGGGAGACAATAGAGTTTATCAATAAATTGGGGCTATCTTCTAAATTCAATCATGTTTCAACCGGCGGCGGAGCAATGCTTGAATTTTTATCTGGCGAAAAATTACCGGGTATCGAGGCGTTGCAATAATAAACTCGGGCAAATTACCTCAAGAGACACGCAGTCAGCTTTAGTGGATAAACAAAATTATTTCCAGCTGCTGCTATTTCTCGCCCCGCCTCCTAAATTAGATAAAATAACAATAAATATTTACGGGGCGGGGCTGCGAAGTGTCTCTTTCGGTAATTTACCTTCGTTTATTTAATATGTTAGCAATAAAAAATTTAGAAAAAGCAGCTGAACGGATTTTAAAAGCAATAAAACAAAAAGAAAACATCATTCTCTATGGAGACGCGGATTTGGATGGAACCACTTCGGTTATTATTTTGAAGGAAACCGTTCAGAATTTAAACGGAAAAATTATTGCTGTTTATTTTCCGGACAGAGAAATTGAGGGTTACGGCATTAGTGAAATTGGTTTAAATTTTTTAAAAAACCACAGTCCAGCTTTGTTAATCGCTTTAGATTGCGGAATAGGGAATTTCCGAGAAATTAAGGAGGCTAAAAAATTAGGATTTGAAGTAATTATCATTGACCATCATGAAATTTTAGATAAACTCCCGCAGGCTAAAATTATAGTTGACCCAAAACAAAAAGGAGACAAATATCCCTTTAAGGGTTTAGCCACGGCCGGAATTGCTTTTGAACTTTCAGAACTTCTTTTAAGAGATAAAATGACGCCGGCCCTTAGAAAAAATTTTTTAGAATTAACGGCCTTAGCTACCTTAGCTGATATGATGCCCCAGGAATCTGAGAATAAAATTTTCATTGAAGAAGGGCTTCAATCCCTGGAGAACTCCTGGCGGCCGGGCATTAAGGCATTTTTTGAAACGGAATTTTTTGGCAGTTTAACCGGAATGCGGCAGAAGGTTGGGAAAATGATTTCCATTCTCAATGTCAGAGACGTAAAAAATCAGCTGCCGGCCAGTTTTAGATTGTTAAACACTCCTTCTTTAGAAGAAGCCAAAATATTTATTGAAGAGTTTTTGGTTAAAAACAAAATTAGAAGGGCAGCCATAGAGAAAATTATTGAAGAAATTGAAAAAAGAATAGTCGGAAAAAATGAACCGATTATTTTTGAGGGAGACGTTTTTTTTGAGATGGAATTAATGGGAGCGGCCGCTTCGGTTACCTGCCAGCAATACCAGAAACCAACTTTTCTTTATAAAAAAATGAAAACGGAATCCCAGGGTACGGTCAGAATTCCGGACGATATTAACAGCGTTACTTTGATGAAAAAATGTTCAAAATATCTCTTAACTTACGGCGGTCATCCTCGGGCATCCGGTTTTAGAATAAAAAATGAAAATCTGGAAAAATTTAAAAATTGCCTGATCAAAGAGATAAAATCTCTTTTTCACCCTTCACTATAGTTCGGGTAATCCAATACTTTAACAAACAATATCAGCATTAATCAGCCAAAATCAGCGGTTATCAGCGGAGAACATTGGTTTAACGCTGATTTATGCCGATAATAGCTGATTTATGCTGATTAAATAAACAAGTATGAGAAAAATAATAATTTATACTGACGGCGGTTCTCGGGGTAATCCGGGACCGGCGGCAATCGGGACTGTTTTTTGCAACGAGCAGGGCCAAATTTTTAAAAAATATTCTATGTATTTAGGAGATAACCTTACCAATAATGAAGCCGAGTATCGGGCAGTAATTTTTGCCTTAAGAAAATTTAAAGCTCTCTTTGGGAAAAAAATAGCTAAAAATTCCGAAATTGAAATAAGGTCGGACTCTGAGCTCTTAACAAAACAATTGAAAGGCGAATATAAAATTTTAGAGCCAAAAATTCAAGCTTTATTCGTTGAAGCGTGGAATATAAGGATCGATTTTAAAAAAATTAAATTTACTCTCATTCCGCGAGAAAAAAATAAGACAGCCGACAGTTTAGTTAATGAAGCCCTAAATGCTCAAGAGCATAATCAGAAATTATTTTGAAACCGAGATATCTAAACCAACTAAAAACTCCGCAGATTATCTGCGGGGTTTTTAGTGTTCTAGCAAGTCTATAAGCCGAGTTCTGTTCCCGCTGAAAGCGGGATGGTGATCATCTGTCTGGTCCTGCGATTACTCTCAGGATCAAGCGAACTACTTTTCACTTCGACAAATCCGGAGATTGTCGAAATGTTTGTTCTTGCACCCGGGTAAGTGTTTAGCCGTTTCACTTCAACCTTTAGTTGAAGTGTCCTTCCGAAGTCCCACTAAAAGTGGGACGAAGGAGGACCCCAACCTATAGTTGAACTCGTCCTCCTACGCTCTTTTGAGCTTCGGAGGACTCCTTCGGCCTTTCGGCCTCAGTCGTCTCTGCTCGCAACTCTCGCGTCACCGCGTGCGGGCGTTACCCGCTACCTTGCTGCCCGATAGGGCGGGTGTTCGGACTTTCCTCCCCATGCGAATTTCGCACAGGGCGATCACCCGACTTACTAGAACAATTCTATTTTATCGGCGCAGAAAAGATTTGTCAAGTAAAGACAAACATATTACAATAAAGAATAATAAGAAATCTCCGCTTTTATGGAACCATTACCAAATCAAGGGAAAAATTTAATTATCCAAGTGGCAGGAAAAAAATACGCCAGGTATCCAATAAAAACCCATCTGATTACTCCCCAAGATGGAGATTTGGCAGCGATTGTTGAGAGATACGCAAAAGAATATCTGAAGCCCGACGACATTGTTTTTATCGGCGAGAAGGCTGTTGCTGTCAGCCAGGGCCGGGCTTATCCCAAAGACCAGGTTAAACCCTCAAAGCTGGCTCGATTTTTGGTTCGTTTTGTGACCAAAACCCCCATTGGCATCGGCATTGGCTCTCCAGAAACAATGCAACTGGCTATTGATGAGGTTGGAGTGTTGCGAATACTTGTTGCCACTTTTTTTGGAGGAATTGCGAAATCCTTTGGAATAAAAGGGCTGTTTTATGTAATTGCCGGCGACCAAGCCAGGGCAGTGGACGGAGCGGCCTCTTATGTTATTCCTCCCTACAATACCTATGTTTCAAAGGGTCCTTTTCAGCCCGATAAAACGGCTGAAACAATTAGTTTAAGAATTGGAGCGCCGATAGCCATTGTTGATGCCTGCGATTTTGGGGTAAGAGTTTTGGGGGCAAGCAGGGGAGTAAATAAAAAATTAATTATCAGGGCTTTAAAAGACAACCCTTTGGGCCAGACCACCGAACAAACTCCGGTGGGGATTCTGCGGGAAATAAAAGATTAGCATTTGACGATGAAACTTCACAGAAATTTCATCTAAGAAGCTCCCTGTATTTCTAACGAAATTCACTCGCTAAGACGATGAAATTTCTGTGAAATTTCATCTAAGAAGCTTCGTGAATTTCTAACGAAATTCACTCGCTAAGACGATGAAAAACATTTTAAATACTCAAACCAAAAATATTACTTTAGCTGCTTTTATTTTAGGAATGGCCAGTTTTGCCAGTATTCTTTTGGGACTTTGTCGGGACCGGCTCCTAGCCGGGAAATTTGGAGCCGGAGATGAGTTGGATATTTATTACGCTGCTTTTAGAATTCCTGATTTTGTGGCGATGCTCTTAATTCTGAGTGCGATATCAGCTGCCATTATTCCGGTCTTTAGCGAATATTTGGTCAAATCAAAAGAAGAGGCCTGGCAATTTACTTCCGCTCTTTTAAATTTGTTTTTGGTTGTTTTAATCTTCGTCTGTTTGGGTTTAGTGTTTTTTACTCCCTACCTTGTTTCTTTGCTCGCCCCCGGGTTTCAGGGAGAAAAGAAAGAATTAACAATCATTTTGACCCGAATTATGTTTTTAAGCCCCATTCTTTTGGGGATTAGCAGTATTATAAGCGGAATTTTACAGGTTTTTCATCGTTTTCTGGTGACTTCTCTTGCTCCTATTATGTATAATCTGGGGATAATTGTCGGCATTTTATTTTTCGTGCCCAAAATGGGTTTGGCCGGCTTGGCTTGGGGGGTGGTGCTGGGAGGATTTTTCCATCTTTTTATTCAGCTTCCAGCTTTTTTTTATGCCGGTTTTCAATATAAAAAAATATTCACTTTGGCCCATACCGGTGTCCAAAAGGCAATAAAACTAATGATTCCACGCTCTTTGGGATTAGCGGCTTCTCAGATTAATCTGATCATCATCACCGCGATTGCCTCCACTCTGGCCTCAGGCAGTATCGCTGTTTTTAACTTGGCCAACAATCTTATTTATCCCTTGGTCGGATTAATAGCCGTTCCTTTTTCCACTGCTATTTTTCCGGACTTATCCCTTACCTTTTCCAAAAATGAGAAAACTGAATTTGTCCGGAAATTCTCTTCTGTGTTCCGGCAGATTCTTTTTTTAATAATTCCCTTAAGTTTTCTTTTTTTTATTTTAAGGGCTCAAATTGTCAGGATTATTTACGGTACCGGCCAGTTTGGCTGGCTCGACACCCGTCTTACCGCTGCCTGTTTGGGCCTTTTTAGTTTTGGTATTTTTGCTCAGGGTCTTTCGCTTTTAATATCTAAGACTTTTTATGCCACCCAAGATACCAAAACCCCGGCCGTCATAAGCTTTATCACTGTTGCCTTGACTCTCGGCTTCGGCTTTCTTTTTGTTTGGCTTTTGGGTTTTTCTAATATTTTTCACGTTTTTATGGAAAAAGTTTTAAAATTGAAAGACATTAAGGATATTTCGGTAGTTGGGCTTCCTTTGGCGTTTTCTTTTGCCGGGATAATTCAGTTTGGTTTGCTTTTAATTTTTTTGAAAAGAAAAATTGGCGATATCGGCCTGAAAGAAATTTGGCAATCTTTCCAAAAAATAGTTTTAGCCAGTATTTTAATGGTGTGCTTAACTTATTTAACTCTGGGAGTTCTGGCAAATTGGGTGGAGACCAAAACTTTTTTGGGCATTTTTTCCCAAACAGCTTTCGCCGCCATTGTCGGGGGCATTGTTTATCTTTCAGCTGCTTGGTTTTTGAAAGTGCCCGAACTTCAAGGTATAAAATCCGCAATTTTTCAAAAATTTAAATAGAAAATTTCAAAAAGGTATGATTCAAAACAGAATTCGGAATTTTGTAATTTTAAGCCACGTAGACCATGGAAAATCGACCTTAGCGGATCGATTTTTAGAATTGACAAATACCATTCCCAAAGAGAAGATGCGCGAGCAGTTTCTAGATATGATGGACCTGGAAAGAGAAAGGGGGATTACAATTAAAATGCAGCCCTGCCGGATGGATTACATCTTTAATCTTAAACCCAGCACCAGAGCAGAGCTCGGTGCTGGACTAGTCCCGTACCGAAACGAAGTTTCTGGTGCGGGGTCTTACATCTTAAATCTAATAGACACTCCGGGCCATGTAGATTTTAGCTATGAAGTATCTCGTTCTCTGGCGGCGGCGGAAGGAGCAATTTTACTGGTTGACGCCAGCAAAGGTATTCAAGCCCAGACAATCTCTAATTTAGAATTAGCGCAAAAACAAAACCTTGTTATTATTCCGGCAGTTAATAAAATTGACCTGCCCCAAGCTAAGATTGAAGAAACTAAAAGAGAAATTTCTGATTTGTTAAAGATTGATTCATTAAAAATATTTGAAATTTCAGCCAAGCAAGGAAATAATGTTGAACAAGTTTTGGAAGCTGTAATTTCCCTCATTCCTCCGCCAACGGGGACAGAAACAGGGTCTCTGCGGGCTTTAATTTTTGATTCAAAATATGATGCTTACAAGGGAGTGATTGCTTTTGTCCGCGTTTTTGATGGAAAAATCAAGCAAGGAGCAAGAATTTTTTTAATCCAAAGTAAAACCCAGGGAGAGGCAAAAGAAATCGGATTTTTTAAGCCGGAATTAACTCCGGTTGAAGAATTGAAAGCCGGAGAAATCGGATATATTGCTACTGGCGTTAAGGAGCCCGGCAAGGTTCGAGTCGGCGATACAATTACAATCTTTGGTTCCAAAGTAGAGCCGCTGCCAGGGTACCAAGAGCCAAAATCAATGGTTTTTTTGAGTATCTATCCTGAAGAGCCGGATGATTTTGAATTGCTGAAAGAGGCGTTGGAAAAATTAAGATTAAACGACGCTGCTCTGATTTTCAAGCCCGAATTAAAAGAAGGTTTGGGGAGGGGGTTTCAATGCGGTTTCTTGGGATTATTGCACGCTGAGATTATTGCTGAAAGATTAAAAAGAGAATTTGGCTCGGCGCCGAGGCAAGGTTTTGACAGCGGGGGCCTGGATTTAGTTTTATCCACCCCTTCAGTAATTTACAAAGTTCTGACAGCTGACGGCCAAGAACTTCTGCTTTATACCTCGAGCGATTGGCCAGAAAACAGCCAGATTAAATCATCTCAAGAACTCTGGGCGAAAGTGGAAGTTTTAACTCCTCTGAATTATCTGGGAGCAGTTTTAAAGTTGTTTAAAAATATAGAGTCAGAACATATCAAAACTGATTATTTGGGCGCAGAGAAAGTTGAATTGGTTTATAAAGTTCCTCTCAGAGAGATTATTGCCGAGAATTTTTATGACAAATTGAAAAGTGTATCCCAGGGTTTTGCCTCAATGAATTACGGAACAATTGGCTGGAATAAGTCAGACTTAGTGAAATTGGATATTTTAATTGCTGGTCGGAAAGAAGAAGCCCTGGCCAGTATTGTTCCTGAAAAAAAAGCCTACCAAGAAGGTAAGAAAATAGTTGAAAAGCTTAAAAAAGTTCTGCCGTCCCAGTTGTTTGCCGTGCCCCTGCAGGCAGTTGTGGGAGGAAAAATTATAGCCAGGGAAACAATTTCAGCTAAAAGGAAAGATGTTATAGCGCCGCTTTACGGTGGGGACTACACCAGGAAAAGAAAATTATTGGAAAAACAGAAAAAAGGCAAAAAGAAGCTTAAGGAACGGGGCCGGATTAAAATTCCCCCGGCAATCTATTTAAAAATGCTGAGGGATTGAAATAAGAGAAAAATTCCGCTATTGTTTAGAATAGGGGAGCAATGGTAAAAATAATCATACTCAGAACCACCAGGGATATTAGAATAATCCAGATTATTTTGAACAATTTCTGTTGTTTCATCATTTTTCTATGTTAGCAAAAAACAAGGCAATAAAAAAGAAAGGAAAATACCAAAACCTATTTTTCTCCGTTTTGATTGTATCGCTAACCGCGGGAATAGTTTTTCTTATAATTTTTTCCAGCATCAAAATGAACCGAAAGAGAGCAGAATTAACAAACAGGATTGATTCTTTGAAGCAGGAGATTAAATCTCTGGAGGAAGACCAAAAAAGATTACAATCGGGAATTTCTCAAACTGAGAGCGAAAGCTATTGGGAAGAAAAGGTCAGGGAGCAGGGGTATAAAAAACCAGGGGAGGAAACAGTAGTGGTTTTGCCCCCGGAA